>Ga0247815_10000651_pt1 | contig 27180 bp, 30 predicted proteins | sample UWRJL194509B1_FD_181014 | JGI IMG/M metagenome (GOLD analysis project Ga0247815, IMG submission 181014) | Plant litter microbial communities from Arlington Agricultural Research Station in Wisconsin, United States - UWRJ-L194-509B-1 | ecosystem: Environmental > Terrestrial > Plant litter >...
TAACGAGAGGTGAGCTTCATCTTTTTGTTTTGTCTCGCGGAGTCTGACGTTGACATGGCGCAGTTTACGACCAAAATCCCCTGTGCGTCGACGCACCGACACGCACCCCCCTTCCAAACCACAAAATTCTCCAACCTAACGAGTCCATCCCGTGCGCTGTGTGTGATGGTTTTGTATGTAAAACGTGCCCGAGCGGACGAGCGAGTGTCTCCTGCCCTTCCACCCCATTCCTGCGCCCATGCTGCTCTCTGGTGTCTTCTGCTTGCCCTGCCCTGCTGCTGTACACACCCTTTCCCGACACCTCATCGACCTCGAGTCCCGATTGTATGGGTCTCTGACGAGCGCGTTTTCTTTGGCTGTTGATACGAACACTTTTCTTGTTGTACGTTACATCCTTATAGTTTCGCACCGCGGGCCTAACCGAGGGGCTGCTTCGTTAACTAGTGGCTCAATTGACCCTGCGTCTTTGCTCCCTATGTACCTGTCGGGCTTGGTTTTTGGGTCTTGGTTTTGTGAAGCGGGCTTGGGGCGATCGGAGCCTGGAATCGAGTCATGTGGCTTGGTTGGTCGTGGAACTTGGTAGCCTTTTGGGTGGAGTCACGAGTCTTGCGAAAATATGTGCAAATGAGTCGCAATGACTAGAGTTGTTGTTGCCAAAGAATCTCGAACCTGGCAACCTTGTTGTTCACGCCTAATGCATCTTAGACAAGGACACAGCAGTATGTCTTTGTATTGTATTAATGTTGTGACGCTTAGACCCCAGTTCTTCCAGGGTGCTTGGTCTGTGGACGCGGAGTTTGAACGACGCGTCATATCACGTGGCTTAAATTAGGGTTCGGCTGTGCCCCGGGGCGCTTACTGCCTCTGCCACCTTGTGTCTCGCTTCGGGATGGCGCACAAGCTCGCAGACGAGACGCTGCGCGACATCTTCGCAGACCACCTATCGGTACCAGACGCTGACTTTATCAGCACGGATGCTCGGTCGCCGTTTTCGCGTGTCGAGTCCTCGTCATCGAATCTGCTTGCGGTCTGCAAGCGGTGGATGCGCATCTGCACGCCGTTGCTATATCACTGTGTCATCTTGCGCTCGACGCCTCAGGCTGTTGCGCTCGCCGACGCACTCAAGAAAAACAAGCACTTTGGCCCGTACATCCACAAGCTGCGCGTAGAAGGCGCATTTGGTGCAGCCGTTGGCAAGCTCATGCTCGCTGCACCCAATATCACCGACTTTGCTTTCACCATGAAACTGTTTTCGGAGGACAGGCCCAAACCGATGTGCGACGCCATGCCTGGTCTGGACCCGCGGCGCGTGGTGGCCATTGCATTCGCCTACGGCACTAAAACGAACAAGGCTACCCGCCTCATCGTCGACACCTTCAGCTCTTGTCTCAATTCGTGGAACAACATCGTAAGCTGATTTTGTTCTACATTTGCTTGGTCTGATCAACTTGCTCGCTTGCTCAGGAAACGCTCATCGTCCCTGCTCATTTCCTCTGGCACAACTCTGATCTCGTCCAGCGGTTCAAGACGTACGCCGGCCTCAGAGAGGTCGCTTTGACCGGCGTCATGCACAACATGAATCAGAACTACATCAACCGACTTGCGGAGAACCAGTCCATTCAAGTCATTCGCGTCGGCTGGACCGAGCAGGACCGTGATCTCGAACTGAGGTATGGCCTGGACAGCACATCACCTTCCGAGGACGCCATCGCAAAAACCAAGTTTGCGGAGCCTTCGCCATTTATACCGTGAGTGGAGCTTCTGGTTGCACCAGGCTTGGCCTGTGCTTGGTTACTGTCGCGTCGTGACTGGTCAAGTGGATTGCTCCACACGTAGCATCTCCACGAATGAGAGCCGTGCGATACAACGTACGCCATTCGCGTACCATGGCTAACCTGGTGCTTCCTCAGCCAAATTGTGCCGTTGTGCTGACGATTATTCTGACAGTGCTTTCATGCGACGAACCACCGTTGTTGCTACCGACGCTCAGCCTCGCGACTCAAACTACATCCCCATGGCCGGCCAACCCGACGTGCTACGTCGGACTGTCCTGGCTACGGTCTTCAAGTCACTACTTAGACCATTCAACGGTCTTCTTCCATACTCTTACCCTACTTGGGACTTTGAAGACGAGCTCGACTTTGCGCTCAGCGAGATGCCCTCGGACGACGATGATGACGACGAACATTACCATCTCGCGCGACTACGATCCATGCGCCCGCCGACACCTCTTTTACTCGCTATGTCCGTGTGTCGCGAATGGCGCGACGTGGCACAGCAAGTCGCATGTCACGAGCTAAGCTTCCGCACCGAACGCCAGGTACAAAGCTTTGCAGCTCTACTCAGCCGTAGGCCAGAGCTCGCAGCGGAAGTTCGCAGCGTGCGTATCGGTATACGCCCACCGCCGCGGCATTCCGGGGGCATGTACTCTGGCAGCGGGATGTTCTTCACGGGCCGCGTTCATGCGAAACAGCCGAGAGCGGTTTTGAAGGATGAGATGGTCGACGTGCTCGCATCGGTGCTCATAGAGCTAAAGAACGTCCAAGTGCTCATGTGCGAGGTCACCTCGCCGCTTCCAGTCCACGCGTTCGACGCGCTCGTTGTCGCAGCAGGCTCCTGCTTGATCGAAGTCAAGAACTTGGACCTTGACGGCACGCTGCAGCTCGACACGCTTGACAACCTAACGGCGCTCAGGAAGCTGCGCGTTCCGAATAATGCTCGGGGCAGATTGGTTGTCGCGAAGCAGAAGGGTTCTACACGTCGACCGCGCTTGCCGGCACTTCAGGAAGTCATCCTGCTGCACACAGATACGCCTTTCGCAGATATCCTCAGCCAGTGCGAGTACGTCGTTCTTCGACTGATGTACAGTGTTGTTTGCTCACTTATATCCTCAGGTTGCCCGCACTGACAACACTGACGCTCCAGCGCTCGATGGACATGTACTCGTATGAGTGGATTCCAAGCGCCCAGCCTGAGCTGAGCAAGCTGCTCGATGCACACGGCGCCAAGGTGCTGCGCGCCTGCGTCGACGGGACGACGACGGCGCCCGTGCTAGCCAAATGTACCAACATGCAGGTACTGGACTTCGCGACGCGCCCGGACGAGGTGCGCTTCTTACCTCCTGTGGCGGCAAAGCCACGAGTTCTCGGCGCGATACTGACACGTGTGTGCCGCAGCATCACATCGAGCTGTTTGAAATCAAGACGCCGCACCCGGCGCTGGAGACGATCAACTTTCCAAGCATGTATGTGTGGCGTGGGATCTCAACAGTCAGCAAGTGCGAGCGAACGATGTGTATTAACCTTAGATCGCAGGGTGGCACACTGGCAGCCGAGCGTCGCGCGTGACGATAACGTTGTGTTCTTCGATGAGCTGGACCCTACACGATTCCCCGCACTGCGCACGATCACGGTGCCTAACCGCAACCTCTGGCCAACGACCCAGTGAGTCCTCTTCCATAGCCGCCCATTTCCGCCCCGTTCCGTGCGGCTTTTCCGCGCCTTGAGGGGTTATGACGCGTGCTTGTGCGTCGCGGATCTGCTCTGCACCCTGTGCACGTCCCGTCTGCCGCTTCCCGCGTTCGTCGCGCGCGTTCTATTTTGGCAGGAGTTTCGTTTGCTTACTTGCCGGATGCTCGGGTGCGTTTAACAGACGCGATATTGGCCGGAGCGCGTGGCCGCAGACTGCAGAGCGGCTGCTGAGCCAAGGCGTGCGGATCCTCGACGGAGCGGGAGTCGCATGGCGGCCGCGCTTGAAAACAGCGCAGGCGCCGCGGAAGCGCAAGACCAAGGGCGCCCAGGCGCATGAGGAGGGACAGATGGAACAGTCGGGCGCTTCAACCAGCATGCAAGCACCGGTACAGAAGGCCAAAAGGCCCCGCAAGCGCCGGGCGCCTCGCTATTACGACGACAACTACGACGACTGGACACTACCAGACATGGCGAGCGGGCTCGTGAGCCAAATGTTGGATGAGATGGCGGACTTCTATTGAACCTCAGTGGGTGCGATGCAGACCAACCGTCTGGCCGCATCGTATTGCGTACTACGACGAATACTTTACTACTCGCTTCCCGATTGACGATTCATTCGTGTTGCTCTCACCAACTGTACCATACCCCATGCTCACATTAGCTAGTCCGACTCGCAGAAATGCAACTCACGCAGCACAAACATGCAGTCTTACACTTTGGCGCTAGTCTTCATGTCCTGCGGTCGCAGGAGCGCCGGTGTATGGCTTTCCGTAAGCACCCCCAGCGTCGGCGCCCATGCTCGAATAGGTCGAAGCACCGGCCATGCTCGTCCGAGCTTCGCCGCGTTCGAAAGTAACGCCAGTGTGGATATCAGACGCCCGACAGCTTCCTTCTCGAATGGACGCGGGCAACGGGCGGTTCGCATTGGGCGCGAAGCTGTGTCCGGGTAGAGGCGCACGCGGTATGCGCAGCATGTAGACCTCCAAAACCAGCTTCGAGCGCATGAGACGCTCTCGAAAAGCACCACACATTGCGGGCGGCAGATGCAGTGAGTAGCCGGGCGGCCCGTGGTTCGGATGAGCGCGTGTACGGTAGCCGGTACGGACACCTCGGTCTCGAACCGCTGGACGGGCGACTCTGGGACCCGCGACGAGACGCTGGCGAGCTACTGCATGCCTTTGGGTGCAGTCTTAATGCGCGTCCACGGTCCAGGACGCGCTTTGCCTGTGAGACGCGCGTGCTGAGAGACGCTCGAGTGCGACGAGCATGAACTTCAGACGCCGGGCGGAAACCCACAGAGACGCTGGTAGAGAATATGCGCGCGGCGATGTTCACATCGCAAATGAACCAGAGATTGAACGTGTCGACTTGAGCCTGAAGGTTCTGTCGGATGTTCGATGGGGGGGGGGCGACATGGCGGAGCGTGTCCAGGCAAGCCTCCGCAGGTAGCCGCTAATGCGACGGGCAACGGGTCATCGAGCAGTGGGATAAAATGCGAGGGAGGGAAACCTGCTCCTCAAAGCGGGGATCTCAGTGGCTCGTTATAAGCGGGAGAGCTCACGATGACGACGCCGCGGTTCCTCTGGAAGGGAAGGAGGTGTGCCACTGCAGGACGGACGCGCTGTGAACGTGCAAGGTTGCTCGAGTCAACAATCCGTGCGACACTAACGCTGAGTCTATGTGTGACGAATTTATGTTCTCTGCTGTTTAATTGGGTTTGCTTGAGTTGAGAGGGCGTTTGGGGAGCATGATGATGCTGATAAAGGCAGCGCTGATAAATCGGCAATGTGGCAACTCCGGCCCATCATGTCGACAGGGACCCACATTAACTCACCGCTACAGACCTGCGAGTAGCTCCAATCCGAAATATTCTGCTTAGGACTACACAAAATGCATCCTTGCCCACACGCATGAAGTTGATGTTAAGCGCCCACCTCTCGCAATGAACTATCGAAACGGAAGCCGCCGGGCGCTTCTCAAGTAAGTGCTTCACCTGCGTGGGAAGCACATGATAGGAATGAAATGCTAGCATACTGCTGATGAAGCTCGATCGGTCATCGGGCAAGCACCACTTGATCACGCAGAATGTCGAGCTACTGCAGTGCAGGCGGACGGCATGTCTGGGGCGGCTAGATAGTGGAAACTTGATGCAGCATCGCCGACAAAATAGGAGTCAGGGATCCCCGATGGCGGCCTTAGAGAGCCCGCCGTTCGGCGAATCATAACCTGTGGCAAACCATCGCGGACACCGGGGTGTACGTATGGAGGCTCACGGTGATCGACATGTCGTGCAGTCTACGGAGAGCCTAGACTCTTCTCAACAGCTCCTGATGAGTACAAGGCAAAAAAGCGGCGGCGGATGGGTTTCCATGGCCTGGAAACGGATCCCGATGGGGCAGAGCGTCGGCGAGTTCCCAAGTGACTGTCGACCCGGAGATGCACAGTACGGTAGATACTGGACTAAAGCCAAAGCTGCACTGCGAATCGCGGGGAAGTAGCTCGGCATTGTGCTTGATTCTCGTGGCCGATGTACGGCGCTTGAGTCGTCAACACGGCTTGCTAAAATCGCCTCGCGACTGAGTAGCCGTGCGGAATGGCCCGTGAAGGTTGTTGGGACCCTGCACCTCCTGATAGAATGCCGAGGTGACAAGCGAGCGTGGAATGAAAGCGGGATCGAAGCGAGTGGCATATACCGGCACAGCGCAGCGTGGCATGAACTTGCCGGCATTTCATGCTTGACGTGCCGCCGTACCTGAGATCCCAGCACGGTTCCACGCCGATGGATTATATCAGTTTTGCTATAGATGGTGTGCTCGCTGTAAGCCCAACCACAAGTGGAGAAAATCGAACATGCCTACCCTCTGAACGACGCAACTGCAGCATCATACAGCATCATTAGCGTCATGAGAGTGCTCCACAACTGAGAGCAACAGTGTCGATTGGTGGCGCATTTGAGAGGAGCAGAGACGGTGTCAATCGGTGCGTCCACACAACACAACACGATTCAAAGAGCTTGAGCGGCTATCTCACAACTCGCATCAAACTTCCATGCCGAACGTAGAACGCCAAGTTTGAGTTGTTGGCTCCGCCGTGAGATCAGTTGAAGTAAAATGGCGAAGGGTCGTCGCGGCATGATTTGGCGAATGGTCCCAGGCCGAGATGCCATCGGCAGCGTGCGTCATAATGAATCCGCGACTCTTACAACACGTGAGACAGCAATCTGTAAGTCTGGAGACCTCCGTCAGACGCTTGACGTGTTTTACAATCAGCCGTGATCAGGAGTAAGCAAGCAAGGGAGGGCGTCCCGCCTGGCTTCATGAGCCTGCATGCCGAAAGAAGAGCAGATGTGCAGCTCCGGCATCTCCATCCAGCCAGAGAAGTCACCGATGAGCATTTAAGAGTCGGGGAAGCGGCTCAGGGGAATCAGTTTTTGCTCTGCGTCCACTCCCCAGTACCCATAGTCCACTCCGTAGGCCCATTGTCGACGCCGCTGAATGGATACAAGCTCGATAGACGTGGCGCAGCGCTCTGGATGGTTTATTCAAGGCGCTCACTTCGGCATTAGACCCCATGGTAGCGTGCCGCCGAATGAAACATGGGGCGCCGCAGCTCCGACGAGTGACTTTGATTTACCGGTGGACACAGTCGCGCACGACGCATTGGACGTAGCAGCGCGCAAACAGCATGATCGCGCGAACATATTGGCCGGGTGTGCCGATTGGCGCGTTCAGCCGAAGTTGCCGGTGCCGGTTTGCCGGAGGACAAGGAGGAGAGCGTCGGCGTTCAAGCAAACTCCCGCTTCTCCTCCCGCCGCCCGACGAAGAGCGCCGAATCGTCGATCACCGACACAACCGCGCTGGCCGACCGAATCGGCGCGGAGGCTCCGGGAGCCGATTGGAACCACTGGCGAGCAACGGCGCGCAGCGTAAGGGCAAGTGTCCGCGCTTCAGGTTGTGTCGGCGTTCACCTGTTGTTGAGCAAGACATTATGACCAAGTCCATCATTGCCGAGCAACACCTACCCGTTTCACGGATAGTGCGCTTTACTTGCTCAAGACAACATCGTGTAGGAGGGCTAGGCTTGCGCTCAACCGCTGTGTGAGCGTCGGACTACAGGTCTGGTTGTTTGCTCGCTTAATGTGCCTCAGTAAGCGAAGGCCCAGTTCCCATGCGCTGATCATTGATCTTCCTGAAGGCCATTTTCAAAGATCACGTGCGTGTCATAGGCTTATGGATATCTAACTTGGGCGGACACTGCATAACACTGTCGCGGACAAGCTGAAGCCGACGAGTGCGCGAGCCACGTCCGAGGCTAACCAGAACGCTTGTTTTCACAGGACAACGGCGTTTTTAATATTCTGCGGAAGGCCGGGACTCTTCCATTCGTCGAGGACTGTGTTGTCTGGCAGTACCCGAGGCGGATCTCATGACCGTGTCGCCCCGTCGCAGACTGCCAACCCTCAAACCCTGCTGGTTGCTCGGAGATATGTACGACGTCACCAATCCGCGTCAAACCGGTGGCAAAGTGCCAATCGCTGAGACAAACAACTGCTGCCTCTGGTTCCGCTTGTTATTGCCGATGGAGCTGGACCTCCGGTCATCCCGCGGCCCGACCATTTATCGGCAAGTTACTACTCGGAGCCCATACAAGGTCATATTCTCCTGTGGCAATGGCAGTGGCAGTAGAAGCTTATTCATCGCGTGTCACCGGAAATCCCCTTGGCGTCGCTACTAGCATCTCGAGCGTTGACGGCCTGCCCGGAGACTTGCGTGACTGATTTGTATGGCTCAGCCCGGGAGCAGTGTGCGTCACAGTGCCATCGACTGTGCATACCCAGGCCCAACAGTTGACATCGCCAGTCAGCACGCCCCAATTGCATGGTGCAGATCATTCGGGCTGAAGTGTGGCGTGGGCAGGATACCACATGCCAAGCTCGGGGGATCGACTGCTGATATGAGAGTATATCATCGGCTGCGATAGACATCTGGCGCGGTTGTTGAGGAACCTTTGTCCCCTTTACCATGTTCTTTCCAAGGCTGATGGCTGGGGCTTTGAGCATAAAGTTGGGCCTCTACCGTGGCGAAGACGCGACGATGACATCGTACTTTCCTCGTGGTTCTCTTTCGCGATCTTGCGGAATGATGGATCTCTACATGTGCCCGCGGATCATTGATGCGCTGGTGTACGTGAAGGCCGCCCTCGAAGCGATAGTCACGAGGTGTCGAGGGGTTGACAATTGAACACCATCTCGCGTGGTACCTGGATGTGAGGGTGTGGCAGGACTTGTCCCCGTTTCCTTCTCAGAAAAAGGCTCTGATGACGCTTCCACAGGCCAATCTCTGTTCTACCCATGGTGGCGCAAAGTACTGCGACGCGCTTCATGTTGGACAAGTGCACGCGGTACCACAATCCGAGTGGCTACTCAAGCATGCCCCCGACAGCGAGCTCCACTGAGGCGCAGAGTCGTGGGCATCGAACGTGGAACTAGACAGCTCCGGATTCACTATCTTCGACACTGGAAAGATACACGCTTGGGCACCAGCTCCGGCCGAGTCGCGGATGTCGGGCTCATCCTGTCGCAGCCACACTTACCCCACTACATGCTACTGTCCGGTGATCGGAATAATGGAGTTATTGGGCTTCGAAACCGCTTTATCACTTCCAGACTGAGACCCTCGACACTCGTCCTCCTGGAAGACAAAGACACGATGGACGCAACACATCTGAGGCTTTTTTGCCCGGTGGACACCCAGCAGTATACCACCGCTAAAATCGGCCACCACCTGGTTGCCATATGCCCTCCACAGGGTGATTCCTCGAAATATTTGGTTGTTGAGCACTCCCACGGTCATATTGATGCTGCATTCGCTCGGGAGGCGAATCGGGTGAGCTGGCATGCACCTTGGAAAGTGCATATCAGAAGAGGACGCAGATCCTACAATGGACGTGCAGGGTCGTGGCACATCCTCGATCTATCTACCCCTGTCTTGATCTCTCATCCGCGGCGCATCGGTGGGAACGTCCCTGAGCAGGGGCACTGCAAACCAGCACGCTACTCACTGCCGGGCAGGGGATCGACGTCGCGCGGGACGGGCATCGTCCGCATAGAAACCTTGACAGTGGTTCGGGCGACGACAAAACGATCACCGGGAGAGCAACGGGGGCACGAGGCATCGGTGTGCAATGCTAGCTTTGCCTGCGGCGGGATGGCCGGAGCGCGCGGCAGCGCCGTGAACTCGAGCTTGCCCATCGCTGACACAGAGGCGCTGGGATCCTGACAAGGGTCGTTTCCGTGCGGGCGCTGAGATGAGAGCCTCCGCCATGCTGGCAGAGAGGCATCGACAGGGAAGAGGCGGCGGCAGGAGGCGGGATCGCCAGCGTCAAGACGGTTCGATGATTTCGGTCAGCGTCTTTACCTGACCACGCACGCCCATCGGGCGGGAGGAGGCGCTCTCGGACGGGCCGGGCGGCGGTTGCGAGCTGATGCGCCACAGGCGGGCGCTCTGGCAGTAGCGGCGGCGAGCGAGCCAGTCACAGCAGCCCGTTGCTCATGCCGCGGACCGGTCCTTCTGTATCTGACGCTCCTTGATCTTGTTGATTGACCGAAATCTGAATACATTGCTGCCGAGCTGACTTGACTCGTGCGAACAGGCATGGTCCGAGCAGCATGGTGCGTCGTGTTGTAGTGAGGATCGGAATAGAGTGAGCGAGCCATTAGCCGAGAGACAATATTACAACGACCGAACGATGGAACAACGAGCCGCGCATAGGTCGACCTGCACCCACCGAGATGGTCAGGGTACCGACCGAGCATGACCCGGTGTTGGGAGCGACCGATCGAGTTCAGTGTTCCCAAGCGCTGGGCCGAGCGGGACAGGCGCCAGTGTCCGCGCGTAGTCGAGAAGTGGGCCGCGGGTGACCCTGTCGAAGCCGATGTAAGGGGCCCTGACGGCGGGAGAAGTAGCGTGGACGCGCCATGGGATTCAAGCTGGCTCGGGGCGTTCCTTGCACTGCTTGCTGGATTTGATTGCACAAGCATCGCTCAGTGACATGCGTCACGGCCACGCCAGGCGTGTGCTAACCATGCGCCTCTGTTATTCTACGCCAGACAGGGCCCGACCTCCCCCCGCCGCGCTCCTGTTGCCTTGCCCTCCCGCCATGAGTATAAATCCTGAGGCTCGTCCTGCAGTCGATTCCTCCATCCCCAGCCCTGAACTCGTCGACACCTCTACTGTTCCTACAAACACTCATCACCACCACCCAACAACAACACAATGCCAGTACCCGCACGCACCGTTCACACTGCCGCCCTCGACGTTCGCGTCCTCACCCACCGCTCGGCTGCCGACATCCCCGCACCTGTCTGGGCCACATGGAGACGCTACGAGACCGCCGCCAACATCATGCTGCCCAGCGCTGAGGCCGCCCTGCGCCGAGAGGTCGCCGGCGCGCCACCGACTCCCGGTCAACTGTGGATCTCGCTCTCATCCAGGACCAGCAATGCCAACGGTGAGACGTCGGCAACTGTCGACCTTGTCCTCTCCTGCACAGAGTGGGCCATGGGTACCTACCCAGTCTTCATCTTCTGCAACCCATCCTCGCTCGAGGCCATGTCCCCATCCACCCTCGCCTCGCGTGTCTCCATGCTCGCCGCAGAGCTCCTCGCCCGCGTGCCTGTAGAGCGCGTATACTCAATCTTCGCACCGACCCGGGTCACCAAAATCTTTGCTCGCGTTTGGTCCAACATGACCGGCGCCCAGATCGAGAGCGAGCCTTACTATTCGGCCGTCTTCTCCTACTGCACCCCGATGTCGTCAGCATCGAGGAGGCCGCAGCCCCTGACAGGGGAGGAGAGCAAGTACACCCTGCGTCTTGCCGAAGAAGCCGACATCCCTGCAGTCGCGTCCCTGTGCAAGGGTTTCGCATCCACATCGGTACGCCGAGCCTCTCTCATCCTATTGCAGCCAGGCAGTGTAGCTAACGAAACTCGTCTCCCGTCCAACAGCAGCCCTTCACTCTCAGTGACGAAGGTGCACGAAAGGAGGCAACCTATCTCGTCCGCAATCGCCTCGTGTGGCTGCACGAAGTTGAAAACGCTGCCGGCGAGAGGCAAGCGGCATGCATCGTAGCTACAACTCGGCAAAGCGAGGTTCGTCTCCCTGCCCGCGCGAAACCCCCGCGCCGTGCAATCGATGAGGCCTTTCGCTGATCTCCATCCAATAGTCTGTCTGTGGCATCACCAAAGTCTACACAAGCCCAGAAGTACGCCGCCAGGGTTGCGCAGAACGCCTCGTGCGACATGTGTGCCAACAGTGCGTGCGCTCTTCCCATTCAACCCTCGGCACAACGAAACTCATATCTTTGCCTCCTCAGCTTGTTTGCAAACGAAAAGAAGAAGGCTGTCGTCCTCTATGTGGCCCACAGCAACCCGGCCGCGTCAAAAGTCTACCACCGCTCTGGCTTCCAGGGTTTGTCTCCTTCGGAATCCCGGCCGGCTGGCGTGGAAGATTGGCTAGAGCTCGGCTTCCAGGGTGCGCAACTCGGCCACTGGTAAATTAGCATGCCAGCGCGTCGTGACACGCGTGCTTGCCGAAGTGCTCGGTCTCGTCCACGCCGGAGTGTTTTCTCTATCATTACATCTCTCGCATCAGCATCTTTTCCGTTATCCCCTGTGACTCAATTCCCCAAAGACTACTCATCGCATTTTGTACTCGACGCGTCGCACTGACTCTGTTTCCGTAGTTGACTCTCCTCCCTCTGGTTCTCTGGATCTCTCTCTCGCATCGCGTCGTTTAGACGTTATAGACCACAGATGATTCTATACAACATCTTGAAATCTGCAATCCTGCGAACCTGCAAATGTCGCTTCCTTGAAATCTCAAAAGCTTGTTCGCCTTACGCAAGATCTGCGCACCGCGTCCCTGCTGGCTGCTCGACCCGACTCCTTGCCCCTGATCCCTAGCCCCTCATCATGCAGGGTTCGCTGACTGCTGTCTCGTTCTCAGCTCCTAGAGAATCTGGTCACTGATTTCGTGATTTGCCTAGTCGGCGGACAGCGGGCGCTGCTGCTTCGACGCGCGCGCTCGTGCGCTCGCAGGCAAGAGGCTATGGCTGATTCAGCTGTTCGGGCTGAGATTCGCTCTAAGCATCGGCGATGTTTCTCCCTGAGGCTTGCGATCCAGCATGCCGAGCTGGCTCCACCGCGACTAGCAACACAGTTAGTCGAGCGCCGGCCACTGGACGACGGAGTAATTGCGGTCTTGGTCCGGATGTCTCCCTCGAGCAAGGATTCCCACTCGACAGCTGTGGAAGTACGTGAGCCATACCCCACCTGTGCAACGGAGTAGATCTTCCACCGGGGGTGGGCCTGGCTACATCTACACGCATGCAGCATGTGGTTCCCTGTCGACAATGTTCTGTAGCGTAAAACATGACACCCACCGCGTGATCGCGAGCACGGACCGACGACGCCACAGACGTCTTACACCACCTGGCTCCTCAACAGATGGATAGCTCCTACCAACCCCCCACACACTCGTCTTCCTCAGCTGCTGTCAGCTCAGTCATCGGGGCCAAACTGCATTTGTTTTTCCCCAGTAACGCGGAATGGCAAGCCCGACCCAGCGTAACTTGCCCGAGTAACGGTAGCAATCCAGCTCGCACGGCCACGACGGCCCGTATAGGTGGAGCTCGCTCTCACGACCTGTCAATCGCTGAGCTGCATCACTCGTTTCTGTTCACCACAATGTCCCCGTATGTATTGCGACATCCGTGCTTGTCAGGCGTAGCTTGATTCAATGCATGACCTGTCAGATGTCGGACTTAGGAAGGTTTGTGAATCCTCCACCACGAAGAAGCATGATCTGCTCTATTCCGCTCATGTTTTTGCCCTGGGCCAACGATGTTCCCATCTCCCTGCGCGCGAGGCACGACTGATTGTGCGGCGGTATTGTCAATCAAAGGGGCTCACAACGTACGTCAATTGCAACGTGAAGCTTGCTCCCGGCTTTGCCTTGCATGCCTGCATCTTCATTTCTGCCATGGCGGAGGAGGCGCGGCATAACTAGCGAGACGCTGTTGGAGCCTGAACGCACATATGACGAATGTTCGTAACTCTATTTTCCGCCTGTGGGGGAAGACTTTGTGCCATGCTTTACATGCACATGACAGCCGCCAGTTTACGCGCGGCGACTGAAGCTCTGCGGGCGCGGCGATGACAGACGCTTAGCGCCACTTCTTCGTTCCAGCAAGCAACAACGACGCAACGGCGGGCAAGACCCTCAAATCATATCTCCGACCTCTCGCGATATGCCCCTCGAAGCCCTAAGGCGATCATGTCACAGTCGGAGACAGGTGGTCAGCGGACAGGGATGCAGATCCAGACTGTGCATCATGAGCGCAGTAGCTCGAATCGCCGCTATTTGCAGACCCCAAATTCCTAGATTCTGAAAGTTGGATGGCGGACGATGAGCGCAATTTCGCGCTTTGTAACGCAGGAGACAACGCTAGATCGGGGATCCCGCTTGTTTCCTCGCGCTCGAGACAGCGGCGGAAGACGGGATAGCCCGTGCACAACGTCTCGGCTATCAAAACGCGAGGCGAGATGATTGCTGGTTGTCCTGCGATGAAATGCCAGAGAGTACGATACCTCGGTTTCACACCGAGAACTTCCAAGTCTTTGTGGAAGCGATTTGTGTCCCGCAACTCGCGACCGCAGCGTGGCCAAGTCCCTAGGGCTCGACATAACATCGGTGGCAGCAGTCCATCTCGGATTCGCCAGTAACTCGGTTCGCGCCAGACTGCTTGCACGGCCGGACATGCTTGTCTCTCGTGCTTGCAAGAGCCCCTGGTGAATCTCGAGCTCAACAAATGGATCAGCAACTCGCTTGGCTTGGGACACCAACAATGACACAAGGGCAGAGTGTAATGAGACATGGATTGTAAGCAGCCAGGTGATCCTAATTGGGTTGTGGAGCCTTGCACTGAGCAAGACTGGCAATTTCGAGTCCACCGGCGGTTTTCCGCTCAGTGCCGGCATACTTGGTCGGCGGCGGCGGCGGTGGCGACGGGACTTGTTCCAATCAATCGAAATACCGCAGTTGCATTCAGACCCACGTCGGCGCTGCTCGGAAGCAGAAGCAATCCCCGCCCTCAAACAGCTCCGGAGTCGCACAACAGCTGCCATCGCCCGACGCATATTTTTGACCGCTCCCCTCATTTCGAGCGTTACCGCCGCCGCCGCTCCCGATTGGTGCGCAAACTAGCAGTCAGCGTGCGACGATGGTGATGGACATTTCTGCCAAGGCCCCGGGACCTTGAGTACTAGTACCGCGAAGGTCAGACCGTGGGTAGAGAATGGGTTAACAAGAGGGTTCTGACACTGACAACGGATCTGCGGCGGGACAACACCGCCTTCAAGTCGCAACCGATGACGCACCGTCTATACACAGTAAACCTCTTTCAGGCGTAAGGGGTGAGAGAGTCTGGGGTGCGATCTGTGCAAGCTTTGACATGGTGGCGACAGCTGGGACCAGCGTAACCACTGCGGTTTTCGAAGGTTGCAACTGTGATCAAACCCGAACTCCGGAGGCGAAACATAGTTCAATGCACTTCGCCATCAAGATGACCGAGGTTCGCCAACTATTGATGACTGGGCGCGTCGCATGAGGAGACTCTGCGGACAGCACATTCCGCGCGTTCCGCTGCAAGGCACAGCTGTCATGGTGGAGCGCGCCAATGTCACGACTCCCCGAAGGAAAGCAGCCGTCCAAAGCTGTAACTTCGCGCCTTCCTCCGAGGTTGAGGAGAGGGAAGAAGGCGCAGAAGGCGCTGTAGGCGTCTGAAATTTGAATGGGGGTTCGCGCGCCATGGTAGAACAAGTCAGAGGATCATCGCGTGCTCGCATTAGAGGCGAGCAAGACTCGAGAGGGATCTGCAGAGTAGATCTCCAACCCCAAACGTCAAAAGCCGAGGGGCAGCACCGATCGTATGGTGACGAATGAGATCTACCGACAGGTTGCAGGGTAACGAACTAGGCTAGGCACATCCGCCGCAAGGAGACAACATCGCGCGCGGACGGTCCGTCGGACGGTCGGATCTAGGGAACAAGCATCGACGTAGAGGCGTGGAGTGGCAAGCTGGATGCTGTTGTTACAGTGAGAGGACGTTTGAAAGGGCTACATAACGAGATTTCACCGCGTGTATAAGCTATCGCCCGGGTCACCGGTCAGCGATCGCCGATCACCGGCGACGACGTGCACTTCCCGGTCCTCCTCCAAGAAGCACTAACTTGCTCTTCTTGCCGCCGCGTTTATTACTGTTCCCGGCACGGACTTCCAAATCCGCCCAAGCATCATCTAGATCCTCTTCCTCCTCTGGCATGGTGTGGCGTGGGGGTGTGGCGCTTGGTGGGCTATGGATAACGCCAGCAAAGCTACGAGAGCCCCAAACGCCTGGGACTACTGAAGGAGCTGATGGCTGTGGTGACTGGTTGTCGTCCTCCACGGGAGCGGGAGCAACTCGCACGATGCTAGCGAGCTCCGCTGGTAGCTCCTCCCATACCTCCAGCGGAACAACAACTGGGTGGTCCGCAGCGATCTGGGCAGGCTTAATCCCCATCTTTGTGCGCTCGTTTGCCTCGGACTTTGCTCGTGCCTTGTCATCCCTGCGATCCTTATCCTTGCGCCGTGCGCGACGCATCTTGAGTGCGCCTTCAAAAGGCACAAGTGCCTCGTCGCCAACGACGCTACGCAGATCTGTCTCGACGAATACCACATCCGCCGACTCAGCAACATGGCCGAGGTACTTGCACCGTTTGCGCAGTGCATCGTCGACCGAACCTTCCTGTGCCGCTTCGACACGTACGACGATTCTGTCCGGAAACGCGGCGTAGCTGCCAAAACGGGCGACAAGCGTCCGGATGTCGAGAGGATGCAAGAAAACTGGCGCACCGCTTGCTGCTTGATAAAAGTAGTAGGTCTGGTTTGACGGTGGGGGAGGGTTGACATTCTTGCGATGTCGCGAGTTGCGGCCATTGGCATATAATAATGCCTCGGGCACCTCTTCAGGAGCCATAGGTGCTGCAGTAGGAGTGGATGCCGCATTGGCTGTGCGCTGGGCCTCGTATTCGGCACGGCGCTGCGCACGTGCGATGAGTTCCTCCGATTCCTTGCGATGACGCAGCTCAGCTTCGTGCAAGGTCGGTGTATCGAGAGCGACAGCCTTCTGAAGCTGGCGGCGAATCTTGTCCTCGGCAGCTTCGACAAAGCTAAGGCTGAGCGTGTCACCGAGTCGCTCTAACGTGCGACGCTCGGTCGCAAGCTCATCGAGCTCGCGCGACAGCTCAGCAACCATGTAATCCGAAGTCGCCAGCATGAATTTGGAAAACTCGAAGACGTCCGGCATAAAATGGAATGGAGCCTGGTGCGGTACGAGTATTTCGGATGGCCAGGTAGGTGACCGCGGCAGCGCAAGCGTCGTGATCTGCGGCCGCTCCATGAGCCGCATCTCTAGCGCGCCATGTTCGATGCGTTCGGGCGCATCGATCCAGTGAACGCTCCGGAGTTGGTGGGAGGCGACGGTGTCGAAGCAAATCGGACAACGTGCCCACTTAGTTGTCTCGGACATGCCGAGGTAGTGGAGGATGCATGGGAAGCAGAATATCTGCGAAGCGGCGTTCAGCCTTTGGCGCCGATAGAATCCGTACTACGACGCACGTGGCCACACTTGGTCATGCGAGGTGCAGACGGTGGCGAGAGGCAGATCGGGCAAGTGGTGTTGCCTTCCTCAGCACCATGTGTGGTGTTGGGGGTCGAACTGGCAAGTGCAAGCGCAGATGCTCGCGGCACTATGACTTGAAGAATGTCGTTCCACTGGAAGTATCTGCAATTCGAGGTCAGCAAGAGCGCGAAATAGGGGGTCCTAACGTCAACAGTCTGGTATTCCAGTCAGAGCACTCCAGAGAACTCAAAAGCGCCGCAATGTGGCTTGCATTCGTGGGGCCTCGAATACTGAAGAGGCCTGACGTGGCCATACTAGGTTTCGAACGGCAGGCTCGTGCACAGCACAGCGGCCACCGCGGGCGGAATAAAGCAGCAATACGCACATGTCTGGGTCAGCAAAGTGGACCGTGTAGTCGCCCGCTGGATTCATTATGAATCTATATCTGGTTCGAAGTCAGAAACAGGTCGAGCCAGAGCTGGAACAGCGTACTGTGCATTCAAGAACTCTGCGGGTGGCGTTAACACTGGCCACGATAATGAGCACCAGTCAGTTCCTACGCACTCTCTTTATTCCAAAATCCATGGCTAGGGCCTGCCCTGCGGCTTCGCCTAGGTGGTGGCAGTGTATGGGTCTGCCTGGGAGGCAAACTGAAGTTGAGAAGATGATTGAGCGACTGGTCACGAGCGGCAGCCATCTTGCGTTTCGACACAGCGTCGGTGGTGGCTCCAGCGATATGCTGGGTCGCGCTCATAGCTTTGTGAAGGGAGGTAAAGGGCGAGAAGAGAAGGGGAGGAGAGTCAGTCCTCCCAGCCTGACTTCGCGGGGCGAGGCCAGACAGCGCTCGGCTCGGTTCTCTCCGTCTGACTCGGCGTGTCGCTGACGACATAAGCGCCGGTCACCAACACACAGTGGACTCTCGCTTTACGATGTAACACGAGCAAAGTGGGTGGTTGATGCGAAGGAGTGCCCCTCAAACCAAGCTAGCAGTTGTCATTTAGTCCCGGCAAAAACCATTGAACCCGTCAGTACTTCGCAGATCGCCACGAGCTGCTCAATGGGATCGCACAGTGGCCACCGACATTGAGCCAAAAGGATGGCAGGACGTCGGCTCTCACGGGACAAATACGCTGTCACCGAGTTGTTGCCTGGCATTTGATGTCACCTGGGCCAATTTCAGTCGAACGGACGAGAATACCAACCTAAAATTGCTCAGGCTCACTGATTTCCCACCGTTGCCCTGCAAATTTGGTATGACTCAAGTGGAGTCAACCACGAAAACCGACTATTTGAAACTCCGCGCAACTTCGTCCCCTAGCGTGGCAACTACCCCTAGATGGCTGTTGTGGACTGCCCACATGGCATATGGTACAAAAAGATCATCTGATCTGTTTGAACTGGTCTCCATATGCGTGTGAATTGTGTACTGTCTACTGAAAGTGCTATTCAACGGCGGGTGGTCACATGACGGTGGCGTTGGTCGGTAACCTGATCTGTCACGTACTTTTGATCTCGGGACACTATTGAGCAGAAGCAGTTGTGTGTCTGATGATCTGACTAGCTGGCTCTCCGGCTTCAGGAGTTGTGAATCATGCCTGGTGAACTAACGAGATGTCACGCGGCAATACAGTACAATATCCGAGCAGCTCGCGACATCGGCGGTGATGCCTAACAGCAGTTCTGTGAGCGGACTCGATCGGCGGCGCAGCCAGCTGAGAAGTTGGAGTCACCGTCAAACCGACCAAGACGGAGCCAAGCCCCTTCAACCAGAGACATGCCGTCACTTCCATGTGGTATATCCACGTGCCAACGTAGCAGCGAACGGTGCCATCGGCGACTATCAAAAGTCGACATAAGCGGCAGCCAAACTTATTCTAGCACCGCGAAATGCCGATGAGGCGTTGACTTGAGACACCGACCTATGTTCAGATTCTCCGTGCCTTGGCCTGGGACAGGCCTTCGGTTCCGTGCAGCTTATATTCGACGTGCTTTCGCGTACACCTGGTAGTGGGCTCGTGCCTTCCGCCCTTTCGAGTTGTGCACAGCGAGCAATGAATTATTTCTGAGTGGCCGAACTGTTGCCCAAATGCTCTGATATTCTGTCTTTCACCTCTCCGCGCTTCAAATAGTGTGCCATCTGAATAATTCAGCTCGTTTTGGGCTTGTCCGAGGTCGGGACCTGGGCTCGGTGGCCGGTTGCCGCGTCAAGACCGTGAGGATCCTTGTGGCTGTTTTAGGACTGCGCCGTAACGTTGGCCTCCTGCTCTCCCGAATGCTTGAGGAATGGAATCCTCCGCGCAGCCCGCGCTCTCCGCGTAGTCCAATGTCTGCGCGGATGATACGCGAAGATGTAAACGATGCGTTTGATGACACAGACGACGATCCAGTGGCAGCCGGAGGGCTACAATTCAGCCGCTTAGACCTTCCGTCGCGTGCCGAACTTGAACAGATGGCCTCAGGCGCACACTGGGATGATAGTGCAGAGGGATCTGGACAACCATGGGCCGAAGAATCTAAACCAACTGTGCTGCTCGAGCCCCCGCCGTCACCTCACAGTTTCAGACGATCTCGCACGCCGTCGCTATCGCCGACCCGAATAGCTGACGCACACGCCAACACCTTCCCAGTACCTTCACCACCCCCTTCACCACCCGCAAAGGACAATGTCATTTCCTTGGTTGTAGAGGAGCCAGCGTCCGACTCTGAGGTAGCAACCGTTGGCCAGAATCTCCAGGCAGTCGATCTCGCAGGCAACAAGGGTTACGAAGGCAGACCGAACGGAACCGCGCGCGCTTCGTCTTACTCCACGACTGGACACAGCCAACCGGCCGCCGACTCCAAGCCTGTGTGGCTGGCCGACGCCGACGTTGACGCCGGTCAGCCACACGACTATCCTGCGGTGCACATTGACGTGAAGCATCGCACCGTCCAGAGCATCTCCTCGCAGCCTGGCGAGCCAGCTGATACGCTCTCGCCAACACAGAGCACTCATACTGCGCAGCACTCTGTCGACTCGACTTCGTCGCAGCATACACAGCCGGAGCCATCCAGCTCGACATCCGCCTCCTTTCCACAATCTCCGACATCTCCCACCGCGTTTAAGCACGCCCAGTCCAAGTCCAGAGGGCCTAGTGCCCTCGAGAAGGTGCTCAGCAAGACTCGTCCAATGCACCTCCCTCCAAAGAACAAGGAGGAAGACACCAAGCATCTCAAAGACTGGGAGGAAATGATGCGCCAGAGTCGCGTCGCAGACGATAAACGTAAACAGCAGATGCTCGAGCGCCGGCGAGCGCGGGAGATGCAAGTCGAGGCGAGTATACCCATATGGGAGCGCGAGGTCCTTCCCGACTGGACTGTGGCCAAGCGGGACGATAGGCTCAAGAGGCTCTGGTGGAACGGAATCCCGAGCAAGCTCAGGGGAACCTTGTGGCAGCAAGCGATTGGGAACGACTTTGCTGTTCCCAAAGGTCAGTGCTAAATGTTTTATGACCAACATGGACTGACATCTCGTCTGTAGACTCCTATTTACGGTGCGCGGCTCGTGGACGCAGAGCTCGTGAAAGTGGCGTCGCACCTCTCGCCGCAGAAACCATGGCCCAGATCGAGGACGACATCAATACTACGTTTCCTGCCCTGCACGTCTTTCAATCACCGTCTGGTCCGCTGTTCGATGACTTGCGAGACTTGATATGTGCATTGGTGGGATTAGATATTTCTTACCGCGAACCATCCCACTGATGCGTTTCTTTAGACCATCGCACGAGCAGACGAAGCGGTCACCCATTACGTCCGCGGAACTGCTCGAATATCTGCGATGCTGCTACTCAACATGGCGCCAGATCGTGCATTCATTGCTTTGCGAAACCTTCTCGAGAGGCATTGCATGCGATCGTTCTATGGCGGACGAGACTCCCGGGACGATGTCCAAGCGTATTATCGGTGCGCGTTGTCTCCTACCCCTCGCTTCTTTTCGCTGATCTGTGCGCAGAATATTTGACACGCTTTTGGCTGACTGCATGCCCAAAGGTTTGTTCACTACTCTTCTTCGCGCGTACATGTTCATTTAACCGTCTTCCAGTATACTTCAACTTCAAGCAGCACCAGATCTCGCCCAGCGAATACCTCCCGCAATGGCTTGTACCGCTCTTTGCGGATCACCTGCCGCTGGACGCCTGCGCAAGGGTCTGGGACGGCATCGTCCTTCATGGCGACGCGTTTTTATTCCGGGCTGCGCTCGCAATTCTGGCGAGTCTCGAGCAGCGGCTGTTCTTCCCGGAGCGCAGAGAGTTGATGGAAGTGCTACGGTGCGCTCTACCTCAACTATTCTTTCGCTTGTCGCTGATGTCGTTTCACAGAGGCGAGAACCGCGCGGCTCAGGAGGTTGCCCGCCGTGCAGCAGGCACTGATATTGATTGGGAGGGTTTGGGCAAGTACGCGCAGTACGGACTAGACGAGGAGAGCGTGTGGGGTCGCATCGTGGAGATGGACGATTGGTGGAAGGAGAAGACGTGGAACAGGCTTATTCAGCGGGAGTTGCCAGATATTTAGAGCATAACGCGCAATCGGGCTGTTGGCGAGCATTTATCTTATTTTAAGGGATACGAGCATGATAGAATAATCCAATCTTTTTACCTTCGCCTTGACTAGGCCGGAGATGACCATTCGACGAACGCTTCCACTGCTGTATGATCCGATAGCCACAGGGTGTCCAGAGTTGGTGCTCGATTTTCATCCTCGTCTCCTGGCAGAGCAAGAGACATCTCAAATGTCGCCTGTGCGCCAACTGCGATTCTCGCTACTCTCCCGAAAGCCAATTTTGCTTCGCCTGAAACACAAATTTTGTCGAAACGCCGGGGAGGGAAAGACGAACGGGGCCAGTAACCCCAGGTTTGCTGATGCGACTCTGCCACAGCACCATGTCCTTCCTGGGGATCCCTCTCTCCGGGATCGGCATCTTCGCCCAGAAGAGGCGATGGACGCCATAGGTCCGTCAGCCCGACGTCCTCTACGAGCGTCCCGTCAGCTGCGCCAATTGGGTTGAAGTCACCTGTAACAACGGCAGCAACAACGCCTTGTTCCTTCATCACACCTGCAATGTACTTGAGCTGATCAGGTCGTTTGTTGTGAAAGTTGAGTGATTCGAGATGAGTGCTGGCAAACCGGATCAGGGCCCCGTGTGACGGCTCCGCCACTAAGTCGAGTAATAGCACGTCGCGTCCCATTCCCGTCCTTGGAAGTCTCAAACGTCTGAAACCCAAAACGTAGGAAGAGAGCCGCTTGTCGACAAGCGTAGCTGTGAAATACCCCGCGCCGATCAAGCGATCGTTCTTCCCATCGATAGTGGAGAGAAGAAAGTGTCGCTGAATCCAAGGATGCGAGAGAATATATGGCAGTGCGTAGGCGTCGACTTCTTGCAACTGAATTATTACTGGTATGGTACTCAGCGACTCGGGTTGAGAGGATGGGGACAATGGTGGGCTCAGGTCCGGCAGCGTGTCATTGGCGTGAAACGCGCGATCATCATCGTGCTTCAGGACGGGTTTGAGGTCATCTGGATCTGCAGACACAGTGAAGGCTCGGACGTGCGAAGCGTAGCTGTCTTCGTGGGACGTCGCGAGGCTGATAGGTGAATGCCTCCGGATTCGCTCAATCAAGTGCTCTCGGAGTGCCTCGATCGAAGCGATCATTCTGCCCTCGATGCAATCCTATAGAACGTCAGTGTATTCAAATTTGGATGACAGTGACGTACTAACTCTCGAAAATTCGACGTTCCACGAGATGACGTGAAGCTGAGGCGGCAGGCACTTCCCCGAACTGGGTTGCTGACTATCCTGTGCCAAGGAAATCCATTTTTGGTTCGACACATCGAATACGAATGGTGGAGCCAGTGGCAGTAGCGAAACAGGCATGCTATTCATATTTGTCAAGCAGCCGCGGTGAAATTTCAATGTGATGGTGAATGCTCAAGTGATTCCGACAATCGCTCGAAGCCGGATCCGCGGAGCTCAGCCTCTTCCACATCCGCCACGATTCGCTTGTCAGTCCAGTCAGAACGCGAAGCCTGCGGATGAGAACCTTATTTGGTACCCTGGGATTGCTGGGCCTTTCAGATGCAGATTTGACTCAAGATGCATCGTGCTTTCAAAACGTCGGCTGTTTCTGATCACCGCCTGTCTGCGGGCGGGCTGTTCTCGCGTGTCGCATGTCGCGTTTCCACCAGCACAGCATGTCCACGCGCAGTAACTACCCGAGACGGACCATAACCTCGGCCACTGCGGCCGGAACCGCAGCGCAGCCGGCCGCCACGACGAAGATTTGTCCCACCCCCTGCACGCTCTTCGCCACTCGCCCAATACGCGCCGGGGCTTCGCCGGCCGCGTAAATCGCCGGTCAAGGGCTTTGCACTGCATCCGCATCCATTCGCGGCGTCGGCAGCTCGGGGCGTTTTGGAAATGTCCGGAGGCGTCGGTGTGCAGCATGGATCCCTGCTCTTCTCTCTCCTCCCTTACCCTGTCGGTCAGATTCGCGTGTAATGTCTGCGGCTGCCAGTCTGCCAACGGCGACAGGTGCTCCGGTGTTGCCTCCTAGTATTGCGGAGGGTGTGTGAAGATTCCATGACGACGCTGGGGTGCTAACGCTGACATTGCAAAACCGACAGCACATGCAATCCTCACAGCTCCTGGAGCGCGCTATGAGGTGGATCAGGTGCTTATAGATGGTCGTTTAGTGACAGTCTGGAAGCGTATTCCGTCATCTGTGAGGGCGTTCTGGCTTCAAGCTGTTCGGGAATATCATGATCGACCGTGAGTCCTGCGGGTCCCGAAAGCTGTGAACTTTGCACGTAATTCGATTGACAGTTACATCATGTTCGAAAACCGACGCCTAACGTATGGAGAGATCCACGAACAGGCCTCCCGACTCGCCAGTGTTCTCCATACGACGTACAGCGTCCAGCAAGGCGACAGAGGTACGACCGGAGTTATTTTGCTTCCCTGCATCAGTCAGGCTTACGCGGCCTCATATCGGGTTTCTTCCTGTTCAGTGGCAATTGCCATGCGTAACTGCGTCGAATGGATAGTTGCATTCTGGGCATGTCACCTCGTTGGAGCCGTCAGTGTGCAGGTAAACGGCTGGCTTCCGAGCCAACCATTCCTCTACAGCATCACGCACACCAACTCGAAAGTCATCATCGTTGACCCTGAACGTGCCGCTCGTCTTGCTCCACACATAGAGAAACTCGCTCCTGCGACAGCCATCCTGATCGCAGCCGCAGATGGTGGAGGCGACTCCTCGCATGATGCTAGCCCGCCTGTGGAATTGCATCCTGGCATGCAGTCTCTTGCCACCGTGCTCAGTGCATACACGGGCAACCTTGATTCCTGGGACTGTATACCTGCCCCTTCTTTGGATGACAACGCCACAATATTTTTCACGTCCGGCACCACCAGCTTGCCGAAAGGTGTTCTGAGCACGCAGAGGTCATTTATGCACGGTTACATGTGTAACAACTTCAGTCGTGACCGGATGATGCTAAGGGAGTGTACGGAAGGGATTTTGGAGTGGCCAACACCGCGAGGCGAGGAGAAAACGCTGATGCTAGGGGTGCCATTGATGCATGTGCAAGGGTCGACGAGCGTGTTGGTGCGTTCTGTCGGCTATTAAAAACGGCTTCTAAAACTAAGAAACTACAGATGACAATAACTCATAATGGGTACAAACTGGTTCTCATGCGGAAGGTGCGTCCCCGGCTGCAGACTGCCACAGGTCACTGAAACATGTCAGTGGGACCCAACCCGGGCAGCGTTGCTTGCTCGGGATGAGCATGTTCACGCGTATGTCGCTGCTTAGCTCTATGATCATCGCTCAACTAATTTCTCCTAGTTTCACTGGCGTTCCCACCATGATTCTCGACCTCCTCTCACCGAGTTCTCCTCTTCACGGTACAACCATGATCGAGTCTCTCGGCTACGGCGGAGCACCCGCACCAGTCTCCCTACCCGAGCTTGCCAGCCGGACTCTGCCGAACGCACGAATGACTCAGGGATGGGGTATGACAGAAACCAACTCGACCGCGGTAATATTTCAGGGACAAGACTTGGCTTTGAGGCCGAGGAGTACGTGAGTGACGATTGTATCACCACGTTTTCGAACGCGCAGGTGCTGACGGGCATGAGACAGTGGGCTGACCGTGCCATGCAACGAGACGATAATTGTGGACCCTGCGACCGGTAGGATATTGGGAGTGAATGAAGTCGGCGAACTCTGGATGTATGTTCCACACACTCTTGTGTCGATTTGATCTGCTTACTGACGGATGGACTTTGCAGACGCGGCGGAAGTCTCATGCGAGGATATTGGAACGACGAAGGTATGTTGCGTTCGATCCCTATGTGTTTGCAGTCGATCTAACGGCCAACAGTGGAGACTCGCAAAATACTAACAGCCGACGGCTGGCTTAAGACGGGCGATCTCGCATACCACGACGATGAACGCTTCCTCTACATCAGCGATCGAGGTTCGTTTGCCACAATCCCCTCAATCTTTGCACCATCTGACGCTATGCATTTTATTTTCATACAGTCAAAGACATGATCATTAGATACGTATCTACTCCATCTCCACGGAGTGAACTGCACAGCTGACATTCTTATGCACAGGTGGCGAAAATATCGTGTGTTCCTCTGTCCGATTCATAATTCCGATATCACTGACCCGTCGCTCCCAAAACAGCATTGTATCCCCGTCGAACAGGCTATCGCCCGCGACCCACGTATACACCACGTCGCCGTGGTCGGCGTTCCCGATGCCCGTCTCGGCGAAATCGTCGGCGCCCTCGTCGTCCCTCGAGCAGGCCTTGAGATTACAACGAGCGAAGTGAAGGCGCTATGTCGTGAACAGTGCGCCTACCCTACTCTAGTAAGAAAGTGCATAGACTAAAAATTTGCGTACAGGTTGGCGTACTTTGCGGTACCCGAGATTGTCGTAATTCAGCAGCAACATATGGGTAAGCACTCTCCCCAAAGACCCCAAACGCCATTGATAAGAATGTGATTATCACAGCACGCAATGCGGCAGGCAAGATAGTCAAAGCAGATGTCCGGCGCGTTCTCGCACACGAGTATGAACGGAGACAAAGATCCACATCCGGCGAGTGGACACCGATAAAGGCACGGCTATAACACACGACAATTCGGTTCATATTGGGTTGGTTTTGCTTGGCACTCGTTTTCCTCTGGTCGGCGGTTCGTTGACGGGTGGCTCGGTTATAATGGGTATACGAAATGGGTGTAGAGATCGCGAGTCCCGGTTATATGCAACCGTCGGATCGAACCTGCATTATATTCATACCAGGCGACCAATAATAGCACTATGTTGTGGAGCATAACCCATCTCATTTCCCGTGCAGAGTCTATGCTGATGTAAGGAGAACAACAGGTACCATACTCTAGACGTAAGGAGGACCCAGTGCTGTGGCTTGTAAGCATACACCCATGACTAAGCAGACTGAGAAACTTACTTGTCCTGAAGATGCCCAACGTGAACTCTACGACGAGCAGCAAGACACCACCGCCGGGTGCGAGTCGCAGAACCTTGGGCACGAAGCCCTTGTAAAGCGCAGCAGCGCCTTCTTCGCGGAAGATCGTCACAAGGCTGGAGGGAGCAAGAACTCACGGTCAGCGCTCCGGCCCATTTATGAAAGACAGCGAGAAACTTACGCAGGATAAGTCCAGTTGTACTTGGGCACGACGCCCGGAGCCGGCTTGCCGGCTCCCTGGATGCGCGACTTGACGACGTCGAACCTGCAAGCGTCGTATGTTTAGTCCTAATACTACTCGGCAGCAACGCCTGGACGACATACGGAGTGTTCATGACTGTGCCGACGAAGCCACCAACGGATCCAGACAGGAAGTTGTTGAAAAGCTCACCACCGGGTGTCTGGAATCGGGTGAGCAGGTACATAACATGCGGATGTAATACAGTGGAGACGCAC
>Ga0247815_10000654_pt1 | contig 27155 bp, 24 predicted proteins | sample UWRJL194509B1_FD_181014 | JGI IMG/M metagenome (GOLD analysis project Ga0247815, IMG submission 181014) | Plant litter microbial communities from Arlington Agricultural Research Station in Wisconsin, United States - UWRJ-L194-509B-1 | ecosystem: Environmental > Terrestrial > Plant litter >...
TTGTAGTTCCGTCACCCGCTAAATCATTGGTTTTAGAAGCCACTTCTTTCACCATTTGCGCGCCCATGTTTTCTAATGGGTCTTTTAATTCGATTTCTTTTGCAACAGAAACACCATCTTTAGTAACGGTTGGTCCACCAAATGATTTTCCGATAATTACGTTACGACCTTTTGGTCCAAGGGTTACTTTTACAGCATTTGCTAATGCATCAACACCACGTTTTAATCCGTCACGTGCTTCAATATCAAATTTTATATCTTTTGCCATTTTTTATTTGCTTTAGGCAGTAGGCTTTAGGCTTTATGCCTTTCTACTGCTTGGTTAATTTTTTTATTTGCTTTAGGCAGTAGGCTTTAAGCTTTATGCTTATCTACTGCTTGGGTAATAGTTTTTTGCTGCTTTACTCTTTAGGCTTATGCTTTACGCTTTGTTGGAAGCTTATTGCTTAACTAGTATTTGTTTTAATTTATAAATTTTGCTTTTTATACTGTTGATTTTTTCTATTTGATTCTGTGCAATTTCATTATTAAGATATTGCAAATCTTTAGCTAAAATCAAAAGATATTCTGTTTCATTGGCAGAACCCAAAGCTATGTTGAGAAATTGATTGAATTCTTTGTCGCTATTTCTTCCGCATCCTTCGCTAATATTGGTTGGAATTGATGAAGATGCTCTTCTAATCTGACTTGTTAATCCATATAATTCTTCTTTTGGAAATAAAGAAGTTAATTTATAGATTTCTAAAGTCAAAGAATGGCTTAGCGGCCAAATATCATATTTTTTAAAATCTCTTATTTTTTTGAAGCTTTTGGCAGTAGGCTATAGGCTTTTGTAGAAGCTTATAGCTTAAAGCTTACAGCAATCTTTAGATTATTGCAAGAATATCATCCTCAAGCATAATCAAATAATCAGTGCCTTCCAGTTTTAATTCTGTTCCGGCGTATTTGCCATACAAGACAGTATCCCCAACTTTTACGGTCATAGTGTGGTCTTTAGATCCGTTTCCTACTGCAACTACAGTTCCTTTTTGTGGTTTCTCTTTGGCAGTATCTGGAATAAAGATTCCTGAGGCAGTTTTGGTTTCAGCTGCAACAGGCTCAATAAGTACGCGGTCTGAAAGCGGTTTAATGTTTAAAGCCATGATTTTATATTATTATAGGTTTATGTTTTATTAACGTTCAAATGACTTTCAGAAATTGTGCCATGCTCGTAAAGCTGACATTTTTTCCTAAAAAAAATGCCAGCTTTGACAGGCTGGCACTTCATTTTTATATAGAAAATATTATTTTGCTGCTGGTGCTGCCGGAGCAGGAGTTACTGGTGCAGCTGGTGTATTTGCAGCTGGAGCTTCTGTTTTTTCAATAAGTTTAGAATCAGTATCGCTTAAAGATCCGGAAAAGCTTAAGCTTGAAAGTAAAATTAAAGCAATAAGAATAGTCGCTAAAGTCCAAGTACTTTTATCTAAAAAGTCAGTGGTTTTTTGTACGCCTCCTAACATTTGAGTACCGCTGATAGTAGAAGATAATCCTCCGCCTTTAGGGTTTTGAACCATGATTACTACGATCAATAGAAAGCAAACTATTGTGATTAAAACTAAAAAAATTGAAAATGTGCTCATTGTATTAATTGTTATTGTTATTTTGTTGTAAAATCTTTATATCCGAAATACGGTCTGCAAAGAAACTAATTTTTTCTGGATATTTCAAAATTAATATTTCATATGCTTGTATTGCTTTTGTATATTTTTTTTGTTCTAAATATACCCGCGCCAAAGTCTCCGTCATTAAATATGAATTCTCCTGATTATTAGAGTCTAACTGCACGGCAGGAACAATCGCAGTCTGCTTGATTGGCGGTATTTTTGGATTTGTTTTTATAAAATTATTGATGATTGCTTCCTTTTTCTTTTTCTCCTCATCAGCTGTTTCTAATGGTGTGGGAGTTATAACAATTGATTCAGGAATTTTTACTTCTTCTTTTTTTTGTTCTGCAGGACCTTCAACTGTTCTGTCGATAGGTTCTGTTCTGGCCAGCTGCAGCCATTCCTGAAAAGAATGTTTTTCATTCACTGAAAAATCCAGAGGTTTTCCAATTTCAAGATTTTCTTCGGCTGTCTTTACACTTTCGTCAATTATTTTAGCAGGTTCAGATTGAATTTCTATTGGATATTCTACAACTTTTGTTTCTTCATAAACAATATGCGGAAATTCATTTGCAGCAACTGGCTCTGATTCTTCAATACGGTCAAATTGTACATTACTGCTCTTTTCTGCTTCTTCCCAAATCACTGCTGTGGTATCCGGAATCGAAATTATCTCAGATTCTTCAATTACATGGATCGCAGCCTCGTTAGTTTTTTCGGCTTCTTCAAAAACAATTTCCTGAATTTCTTTAGCAGTAAGTATTGGTTCTTCAATAATTGGATCAATTTCAACTTCAACAGTTTTTTGCACTTCTTCCCAAACTACAGCTGAAGTATCTGGTATCACAATTATCTGAGATTCCTCTATAGGAAAAAATGCTGTTTCCTGTATCGAAGTTTCCTCAGATACAACAGTCGTTTCTTCTTTTGTAAAATTTACAACAATCTCTTCAATAATAGGAGCAGCTGGTTTTTCTTCGATTATTACCGGTTCTTCATAAAATACAGGCGCATCAACCAAAAATGATTTTGATTCAATTGGCTGTTCTTCTGTTTTTATTGGCGCTTCAAAAGAAATTGCTTCAGCTTCTATTGTTGGAGTTGCAATAGATTCTTCAATAACAGGATCAATTGATTTTTCTTCCGTTTTAACTGGTACATCAAAAGCAATAGCTTCAGCTTCTTTAATAGAAGTTAAAATCGATTGCTCTGCAACTGGGTCAATTGGCTCTTCCTTTGTTTTTATGGGCTCTTCGTAAGCACCGCCTGTAGCTTCTTTTATAGAATCTAAAATAGACTGCTCGACAGGATCGATACGAACTTCAACAATTTTTTTGAATTCTTCAGACGAAACAATCTCACTTTCGTAAACCGTAATATTCATTAAATCCCGAATTTTACGATCGTAAAACTCATTCTGAATAGAGGTAAAACTTTCAGAAGTAATAAAATCAAATAAAACAGAACGGTCTGTTGTATGTGCCGCTGTAACTTTTAAAGCATAATTATACTTAAAGCTGTTTTGATTGTAAAGCCCTTTTAATCGTAATGCGCGCGCACTTTGAAAATATGGAAATTCATTCAAAACACTTCCTAATGCATCCGCCTGCTTTTCTGTGATAGCATCGGGTTTGTTCATTAAGTAGGTATAATCAGTAACGTTCATTTTTTGTTTGTTTAATCGTTTATTTTTGACTGTTTAATGGAATTTGAAGTCGATTAAACAATTAACCGATTCAACAAATAAACCAAATTTACCATTTTGCCAATGATTCATTAAAGACATCTTGTGTGATTCTCTCGTAAATCGTTTTGATGGCTTCATTTAAAATGGTTCCGGATGGCAGTGCTGTTCCGGCAAAGTCATAGTAAAATTCGAATACTCTCTCGAAATCGTCTGTTTCTTTCTTTTTATTCGTAAATCTAACATTGATACGAATCGTCAAGCGGTTTTGAGCGGCCTGCTGATCAGCAGTTGCTGTCATTGGAGTCGTTCTGTAATCGACGATTTCTCCTTCATAAACCAAATCGCCGCCATTGCTGACCAGATTTAAGTTAGTTTGATTTTGAATTAAATCCTGCAAAGCCAATGTGAATTCTCTGTCGATTCCCGGTTCGATCAAATCAGCATTATTCTGAAAGAAGTTTACCTGAAATGTTTTGGCGTCAATTTTTCCCGTTCCGGTAAAATTGTAAACAGAACAGCCGCTTAACATAAAGAGGCTCATTAAGGCTAATAAAGAATATATTTTTTTCATAAAATCATTTGGTAAAAATCCCAATTAAAATTCCAATTTTTCTTCAAATATAGCAATTTGGAATTTGGAATTTATTTTTTGAATTTTTCTATTATAGATCGAATTGTTTAATTTTTCGGTACAACGTGCGCTCTGAAATTCCTAATTCGTCTGCGGCCGCCTTACGTTTTCCCTTGTTTTTCTCTAATGACTTTTTAATCATTTCGATTTCTTTTTGCTCTAAACGCAAAACCTCTTCCTCTTCAATTGTTTCGGCAAACAAATAATTATCATCCTGTATCTGGTAATTGTCCTCACGGTTTACAGGCGTCATAACAGCAGTTCTCGGTTCTTCTTCAAAATCTATTTCGCTGTCATTTTCAGGAGATCCGTATATTTTTTTGATAAGGCTTTTATTTGTTTCCTGAACATTAGCGCTGCCATTCTGCATCAATTCCAATGTCAGTTTTTTAAGATCGTGTAAGTCGCTTTTCATATCAAAAAGCACTTTGTATAATATTTCTCTTTCGGTATTAAAATCGCTGTCTTTCTTTTTATCATTAATTACAGAAGGCAGGTTGGTTCCTTCGGCAGGCAGATACGATTGTAAAGTTGCGAGTGTTATATCGCGGTTCGTTTCTAAAACAGATATTTGTTCGGCCACATTTCGAAGCTGGCGAATATTTCCGTTCCATCTGAATTTCTGAAGGAGCTGTACTGCATCATCATCCAGTTTCAACGGCGGCATTTTGTATTTGTGGGCAAAATCGGCCACAAATTTTCGGAACAACAAATGAATGTCCTCGTTTCTTTCGCGTAAAGGCGGTAAAGTAATTTCGACAGTAGTTAAACGATAATACAAATCTTCACGGAATTTTCCTTTTTCGATGGCGTTGAATAAATTGACATTGGTTGCCGCGACAATTCTCACGTTTGTTTTTTGAACCTGAGACGAACCTACTTTTATAAATTCTCCATTTTCCAAAACACGAAGCAACCGAACTTGTGTGGTTAATGGCAATTCACCCACTTCATCCAGAAAAATGGTTCCGCCATCAGCCACTTCAAAATAACCTTCACGAGTGCTGGTAGCACCTGTAAAAGCGCCTTTTTCGTGACCAAATAGTTCACTGTCAATTGTTCCTTCCGGAATTGCTCCACAGTTTACAGCAATATATTTTCCGTGTTTTCTATGCGAAAGCGAATGAATAATTCTCGGAATATTTTCTTTACCAACACCACTTTCCCCTGTTACCATTACCGATATATCAGTAGGCGCAACCTGAATGGCTTTTTCGATGGCGCGATTTAATTTTGGGTCATTCCCAATAATCTCAAATCGTTGTTTTATTGCTTGAACTGTTTCCATGTAAATTTTGTTTCTGTTGCCACGAATTTCACGAATTTTCACAAATTTTAAAATCGGGTCAATGAATAACTCTCTTATGCTCTAATGACTTTTTATTAAAGTTAACAATAATTCCTAAATCACTATCTGCAAGTTTTAAATAATTTATTGTTTGAGCGATATGTTCATCAATTATATCTTTTGATGCTTTTATTTCTAAAATGATTTCGTCATAAACTATAAAATCAGCATAGAATTTATGTGCTAACACAATGTCTTTATATTTAATATTATATTCTTTTTCACGCTGAAAAGGGATATTATGTTTTTTAAATTCATATTCTAAAGCATCTTTGTAGACAATTTCAAGAAGCCCTCCGCCAAGAATTCTATGCACTTCCATACAAATTCCAACTATTTTATAATACTCATCTTTTCTATATAATTCCATGTGTTGTTTTTACACAAAATTATAGAATTAAAATAAGTAAGAAAATTAGTGTAAATTAGTGAAATTCGTGGCAAACTTTTTTAATTCATTTCAGAATATCCAACCGCTTCGCCTTTCAGTGTTCCACTAGTACAACTCGTGATTTTAACTAAAACAAAATCTCCAATTTTATAATTCTCCTTCGGAAAAACTACCGTTATACTCTGTGAGTTTCTTCCTGAGAATTCTTCAGCTGATTTTTTAGAGACTTTTTCCACTAAGACTTCCACAATTTGTCCAACGAATTCTTCGCTTCTAAACCAGGCGTGTTTTTGCTGTAAGTCGACAATTTCCTGTAATCTTCGAGCTTTAGTTTCTTCCAGAACATCATCTTCCATTTTTCTTCCGGCCAAAGTTCCGGGACGCTCAGAATACGAATACATATAACCAAAATTATATTTCACATATTCCATCAAACTCATGGTATCCTGGTGATCTTGTTCTGTTTCTGTTGGGAAACCAGCAATCATATCCTGCGAAATCGAAGCATTTGGTATAATAGCTCTAATTTTGTCAATCAAGGTCATGTATTCTTCACGAGTGTGCAGGCGATTCATTTCTTTTAAAATTCTGTTGCTTCCTGATTGAACAGGCAAGTGAATGTGCTTGCAGATATTTGGATATTTTGCAATAACGTGCAAAATGCTTTCGTGCATATCCTGCGGATTAGAAGTCGAAAATCTAATGCGCATTTTAGGAAAACCAACAGCCACCATTTCAAGTAATTGATCAAAATCTACTGCAGTCGCCTTTTGCATTTCAGAGGCATTTATAAAATCTTTTTTCAAACCGCCTCCGTACCAAAGGTAACTGTCTACATTTTGACCCAAAAGTGTAATTTCTTTAAAGCCTTTGTCCCACAAATCCTGAATTTCCTTCATGATACTTTGGGGTTCACGACTACGCTCACGTCCGCGTGTAAAGGGTACCACGCAAAACGTACACATATTATCACAGCCACGGGTAATCGAAACCAAAGCGGTAATTCCGTTGCTCATCAAACGAACCGGCGAAATATCTCCGTATGTTTCTTCTTTCGATAAAATTACATTAATAGCATCGCGGCCTTCTTCTACTTCTGCCAATAAATTCGGCAGATCTTTGTATGCATCAGGACCCACAACAAGGTCTACTATTTTTTCTTCTTCTAAAAACTGACTTTTCAAGCGCTCGGCCATACAGCCTAAAACGCCTACTTTCATTTTCGGGTTAATACGTTTTACTGCATTATATTTCTCCAAACGTTTACGAATAGTCTGTTCTGCCTTATCTCGAATCGAGCAGGTATTTACCAGAACCAAGTCGGCTTCTTCAAGAGTTTGAGTAGTATTGTATCCGTTAATCGATAAAATGGAAGCTACGACCTCACTGTCCGAAAAATTCATCGCACAACCGTAACTTTCTATAAAAAGTTTTTTTGTATTCTCAGGTTTATTTTCTAAAACAAGACTTTCGCCCTGCTTGCTTTCTTCAATAATCTTTTCCATTGTATAATTTCAAAGTGCAAAGATAACGCAAAAGGTATAAAGATGACAAGATGGCAGAAAAGAAATTTTAGATTTTAGAGTTCAGATTTTAGAGTTCAGATTTACAATGTCAGTAAAGGTTTCTCAAAGCTTTGTGAACTTCCCTGAAATAATTCAGCTCAATTTAAACTTAGCAAACTTTGCTTGAAACCTTTGTGAACTTTGCGGTTAAATTTTTTATACCTATATAAGTATTAAAATAAAGAATGAATTTAAAATTTAGAGAAAAGAACATTCTTACGTCTTAATGCATTAAAAATTATACCTATATATATAATAGGTAAGAATACAGATAAATCTGCAATTTTTAGAAACATAATATTAAAATAACTCAAAAATGCATTCGTAAGGTTGATATTTAAAAAAAATAGATACTTTTGTTGCAGAAAAATAGACACATGGCAAAGAATTTAGTAATAGTGGAATCACCTGCAAAGGCGAAAACGATAGAGAAATTCCTCGGGAGCGATTATCAGGTGGAGTCTAGTTATGGCCACATAGCCGACTTACCATCAAAGGAAATAGGGGTAGATGTAGAAAATGGATTTAAGCCTAAATACGAAGTTTCTCCAGACAAAAAAGCCTTAGTCAGCAAATTAAAAACCCTATCTAAGAATGCCGAAATGGTTTGGCTGGCAAGTGATGAGGACCGCGAGGGAGAAGCTATTTCATGGCATCTTGCGGAAGAACTAAAACTAGATGTTAAAAAAACCAAACGAATTGTTTTTCACGAAATTACCAAGTCAGCGATTCTTAAAGCAATCGACAATCCAAGAGAAATTGATTATAATTTAGTAAACGCGCAACAAGCACGCCGCGTGTTAGACAGATTAGTAGGTTATGAATTGTCTCCGGTTTTATGGAGAAAAATTAAAGGCGGACTTTCTGCCGGACGTGTGCAATCTGTTTCAGTGCGTTTGATTGTAGAAAGAGAACGCGAAATCCAGAATTTTAATGCAGTTGCATCGTATTCAATTGTAGCGGAGTTTGTAAACGAAGCCGGAAAAACTTTTAAGGCAAAACTGCCAAAAAACTTCAGTACTAAAAAAGAAGCCGAAGATTTTTTAAATAAAAACATTGGATCACAATATAAGGTAGCCGATTTAGAAACTAAACCTACCAAAAAATCGCCAACAGCACCATTTACAACTTCTACTTTGCAGCAAGAAGCCGCAAGAAAATTGTATTTGCCAGTAGGAATCACCATGCAGTTAGCACAGCGTTTGTACGAAGCCGGACTTATTACTTATATGAGAACGGATAGTGTAAACCTTTCTAAAGATGCAATGGATGCCGCTGAAGCAGAAATCATAAAATCATACGGAAAAGAATTTTCGAAACCCAGAGTTTTTGCTACCAAAAGCAAAGGAGCACAAGAAGCGCACGAAGCCATTCGTCCGACAGATATGTCGCGCCATACAGTAAACATTGACCGTGATCAGGCACGTTTGTATGATTTGATCTGGAAAAGAACTTTAGCATCACAAATGAGCGATGCACAATTAGAAAGAACTAACGTAAAAATTGAAGCAAATAATCACAGCGAAGTTTTTACTGCTTCCGGAGAAGTGTTGCTTTTTGAAGGTTTCTTAAAAGTATATTTAGAAGGTCACGATGATGATGAAGAGGAACAAGAAGGAATGCTGCCAGCTTTAAAAGTAAACGAAAAGCTCGTTAATAACTATATTACAGCTACAGAACGATATTCAAGACCGCCGGCTCGCTATACAGAAGCTTCTTTGGTGAAAAAATTAGAAGAATTAGGAATCGGGCGTCCGTCTACGTATGCGCCGACTATTTCGACAATCATCAATAGAAATTATGTTGAAAAAGGGACTCTTGAAGGTCAGGAACGTAATTATACACAACTTACTTTGCAAGCTGATAAAGTAGGTGAGAAGTTGTTGAAAGAAAATACAGGTTCAGATAAAGGAAAATTAGTTCCAACAGATATTGGAACAATCGTAACTGATTTCTTAGTGAAGAACTTTGGAAATATCTTAGATTATAATTTCACGGCAAAAGTAGAGCAGGATTTTGATGAAATTGCCGAGGGAAATATCGACTGGGCAACCATGATGCAGGAATTCTACGATAAATTTCACCCGAATGTAAAAGATGTTGAGGCAAATGCCGAACGTGAAAGCGGAGAAAGAATTTTAGGAAAAGATGCAGATGGAAGACAGGTGTCTGTTCGTTTAGGAAAATTTGGACCAATGGCTCAAATTGGAGAAGCAGACGACGAAGATAAAAAATTCGCCAGTTTAATGGCTGACCAAAATATTGGAAACATTACTTTAGAAGAAGCTCTGAATTTATTTCTATTACCAAAAAATTTAGGCGACTATAAAGGAGAGGAAGTCGAAGTAAGCAACGGACGTTACGGACCGTATGTTCGTCACGGAAGTGTTTTTATTTCTTTGCCAAGAGGGGAAGATCCGCTTGCAGTTACTAAAGAAAGAGCTCAGGAATTAATTGATGAAAAAGCCTTGGCTGATGCGCCAATTGCAGTGTATAAAGGAGAAGCAGTTCAAAAAGGAGTGGGACGTTTTGGTCCATTCATCAAATGGAACAGCATTTTTATTAATGTAAGTAAGAAATACAATTTCGATAATCTATCACAGCAAGAAGTAGAAGAACTAATTGAAGATAAATTACAGAAAAACATTGATAAAGTCCTTCACAATTGGGAAGACGAAGGTATTTTAGTTGAGAAAGCACGTTGGGGGCGCTCGGTTATTACAAAAGGTAAAATCAAAATTGAATTAAGCAAAGATGTTGATGCAGCAAAATTAACGTTGTCAGAAGTTCAGGAAATGATTGCTAAAAAAACACCGGCTAAAAAAGCACCTGCAAAGAAAACTGCAGCAGCAAAGACAACCGCAAAGAAGGCACCGGCTAAAAAAACAGCAGCTAAAAAGAAATAAAAAATGGAATTTGATTTTCTAGAACCAGTTAACGACGGAATTTTAAAATTCATTAGTTCGTTGTCTTCACAGGAATTGGGCAGCAAAGTTGTTTTGCATACTCAAGATCAGTTCCCGGATATAAGTAAAGTAAATATTGCTATTGTAGGAGTTTTAGAAGACAGACGCAATATTAATATAGTAAATGAAGTTAACCTGAATGCGGTTCGTAAGAAGCTTTATGGTATGTTTCCTGGTAATTGGGACGCTTCAATTGCTGATTTGGGTGATATTCTGGCAGGAGATTCTGTAGAGGATACTTACTTTGCATTAAAAAAGGTAACAGCCGCCTTAATTAAAAATAAAGTGATACCTATAGTCCTAGGAGGTTCACAGGATTTGACCTATGCTTTGTATCGTGCTTATGATGATTTAGAGCAAATGGTGAATATGGTGGCAGTAGACAATCGATTCGATTTTGGTAAAGAAAATGAAACAGTTTCGGCTAATTCATACCTCACAAAAATCATAATTGATGAGCCAAATAACCTTTTTAACTATTGTAATATAGGATATCAAACCTATTACAATTCGCAGGAAGAAATTGATTTGATTGAAAAATTGTTCTTTGATGGGTACCGTTTAGGAGAAATTTCGAATAAAATTGCTTTAGCAGAGCCGGTTTTCAGGGATGCTGATTTGGTAAGTATCGACTTAAATTCGGTAAAGTCTTCAGATTCAGGCAATACTATTTCTTTTGAACCTAACGGTTTCAACGGAAAAGAGATTTGTTCTTTAGCCAGATATGCCGGAATTAGTGATAAAGTTTCCTCTTTTGGGATATTCAATCACAATAGTACAATGGCCGAAGCAGTGATTATCGCTCAAATAGTTTGGTATTTTATAGAAGGATATCACTATCGTTCAAAAGAATATCCTTTTGGAAGCAGAAAAAATTATTTGAAATACATTGTGCCTCTGGAACATGAAGAACTTATTTTTTACAAAAGTGACAAAACAGATCGCTGGTGGATAGAAATTCCTTACGAATCTAACGGGCACAATAAATTAAAAAGAAATACGTTATTACCGTGTTCTTATGACGAATATTTGTGCGCTTGCAATCAAGAATTGCCAGAAAGATGGTGGAAAGCACAGCGAAAAAATGCTTTATAGAATAAAATTTCAGAATAAATCTTAAATTTTTAAAATTTTTCAAAAATAGGCAAAAAAAATTAGTAGGATAATAATTATATAACACAAAATTTAACGTTTTACATCGATTTTTTTAATCAGTTTATCGATGAAATATTTTTTTTTTATTTTATTTAACATTATTTTTGAACGGTAAAATAAATTTCGCAAGTAGTATTGTTTTTTAGATAAATAATAAATACGTTTACGAACTATAATAATGAATAGATAATCCCAAATTTATATGAAGAAGTTTATTGCATTTGCAGCAATGTTAGCACTGGTGATCGGCTGTGGTAAGTCAGGTGACAAAGGTGAATTAGTTGGTGTTACAGGAGGTAAATGGCATCCTGAAAAACCATATGGAATGACTTTGGTTCCAGGTGGCTCTTTTATCATGGGTAAATCGGATGCTGATTTAGCTAATGTAGAAGATGCTCCAACTAAAACAGTAACAGTTCGTTCGTTTTATATGGATGAAACCGAAATTACTAATAGTGAGTACCGCCAATTTGTAGAATGGGTAAAAGATTCTACAATGAGAGTGCGCTTAGCTATTTTAGCTGATGAAACTGGACAAAAAAGTACAGGAGACAAAGGTAAAAAAGGAGGTAGTATCTCAGATTATGCATTTAATGATTCAGAACCGGATAAAATGACGGCTTATGATAAATATATGTATGATAATTATTATAGTGTAGGTACTAAAGATGATCCTTATGCCGGAAGAAAACTAAACAAAAAGGTTAAGTTAATTAAAGATACCAAAGCTTATCCGGATGAGTATTATACTGAGGTAATGGATTCTATGTATTTGCCAATTGAAGAATCATATAATGGTTTAAGAACAATTGATGTAAATAAATTGAAATTCCGTTATTCTTGGATGGATATTCAGGCTGCAGCAAAAGCTAAAGTTGGAAAAAGAAAAGATTTCGTAAAAACAGAGCAGGTAAGTGTATATCCTGATACAACAGTTTGGATTAAAGATTTTGCTTACTCGTATAATGAGCCAATGCATAATGATTATTTCTGGCACAAAGCTTATGGAGATTATCCTGTAGTTGGTGTTACCTGGAAACAAGCAAAAGCATTTTGTGCCTGGAGAACATTAAATAAAAATACTTATATTAAGTCTAAGAAAAAAGGACGTGATTTAGTAAATGCTTTCAGATTACCAACTGAAGCAGAATGGGAGTATGCTGCCAGAGGTGGTTTAGAATCTGCAACTTATCCTTGGGGTGGTCCTTACACTAAAAGCGACAGAGGCTGTTTCTTAGCAAACTTCAAACCAAGCAGAGGAGATTATGCTGCTGATGAAGCTTTGTATACTGTTGAAGCAAAATCTTATGAAGTGAATGGTTACGGATTATATAACATGGCAGGAAACGTTTCAGAATGGACAGATTCAGCTTATAATCCAAATGCATATGAATACGTTTCTACAATGAATCCAAACGTAATTGATGGAAACAATCAAAGAAAAGTGGTTCGTGGAGGATCTTGGAAAGATGTTGCTTACTTCCTACAAGTAAGTACTCGTGATCACGAATATGCTGATTCTGCAAGAAGTTACATTGGTTTCAGAACTGTACAAGATTACATGGGAACTCAAGTAACTGGAGGCGGAAAAAAGAAATAATAAGTTTAAATAAGAGTAATTATAATTAAATCAATAACCAAATCAAATCTATTTTAAAAACCTAAAAAAAAAGTATTATGGCATTATTAAGTAAAAAAGCAATGAATTTCGCTTATGGTATGGGAGCGGCAGTAGTAATCGTTGGAGCATTATTCAAAATTACTCACTTCGAATTGGGGCCATTAACAGGAACAGTTATGCTTTCGGTAGGTTTATTAACTGAAGCGTTAATCTTTGCACTTTCTGCTTTCGAACCAGTTGACGAAGAATTAGACTGGACTCTTGTTTACCCAGAATTAGCAAATGGTCAGGCTAGAAAAAAAGCGGACAAAGTTGAAACTCCATCTGATGCCCAAGGATTGTTGTCTCAAAAATTAGATGTAATGTTGAAAGAAGCTAAAATTGACGGTGAATTAATGTCAAGTTTAGGAAACAGCATCAAAAACTTCGAATCAGCTGCAAAAGGAATTGCTCCTACTGTAGATTCTATCGCTTCTACTAAGAAATACAGCGAAGAATTGTCTATGGCTGCTGCTCAAATGGAATCATTAAACAGTTTATACAAAGTACAATTAGAAAGTGCTTCAAGAAACGCTGAAGCTAACAAAGAAATCGCTGATAACGCATCTAAATTAAAAGAGCAAATGCAATCTATGACTGCAAACATTGCTTCTTTAAACAATGTTTATGGTGGTATGCTTTCTGCAATGAGTAACAAAGGATAATTAGTTTTTAACTATTATATTAAATTTATTAATAAGAACTAATTACAAAAAAAAATGGCAGGAGGAAAATTAACCCCTAGACAGAAGATGATTAACCTGATGTATCTGGTTTTCATCGCAATGTTGGCAATGAACGTATCAAAAGAAGTAATTTCTGCTTTTGGTTTGATGAATGAAAAATTTGAAAGTGCAAATACTTCTTCAGTTGAAACAAACAAATCATTACTTACATCATTAGATCAAAAAGCTGCTGAAGCAAAAGGAGAATTCGCTACTGCTGCAGTAACAGCTCATAAAGTTGAAGCAATCTCGAATGATTTTTACGCTTACATCGGGACTTTGAAAGCACAGTCTATCAAAGGATTTGAAGTAGATAAAGAAACTGGAAAATTACCTTACGAGTCTATGGACAGAGGTGATAATATAGATGATTGGTTTACAGGTGACGGGTATACTGCTAAAGGTAACGAAATCATTGCTAAAATCGAGAAATACAAAGCAGATTTAAAAGCTGCTTTAGGAACAGACAAAAAATATGCTAATATTATTGCAGAAATTGAAAAGAAATTTGATGTTTCTGAAGTAAAAAACAAAGAAGGTATAAAAGAAAAATACTTAGCATACCACTTTAAAGGTTTTCCTGCAATTGCAACTGCTGCAAAACTTTCAACTTGGCAGAATGACGTTAAAAAAGCTGAAACAGATGTTTATAATAGTGCTTTAGGAAAAGCGGCTGTTGCTGCAGCTTCTTACAGCAATTATCAAGCGATTGTTGTTTTAGATAAAAATGCTTACTTCCAGGGAGAAAAAGTAACGGGTAAGGTAGTTTTAGGTCGTTATGACGAAAACACAAAACCAACTTCATTCCAAGGTCCTGGACAAATTGTTAACGGACAAGCTGTTATTTCATTAACTGCTGGTGGTGTTGGAGAGCAAAACATTAATGGACAATTTACTTTCTTAGAAGATGGGAAAAATATTCCACTTAAATTTGCTGGAAAATACGTTGTAGTACCAAGACCAAATTCAGCTACAATTTCTGCTGATAAAATGAATGTTGTATATAGAGGAGTTGTTAACCCAATCTCTGTATCATTCGCTGGTGTTGATGCAAACAAAATTGTTGCAAGTGCTCCTGGATTAGCTTCTGCTGGTAAACCAGGGAAATATAATATGAATCCTGGTGCTGGAACTGAAGCTACAATTTCAGTTACTGGTACATTACCAAACGGTGATAAAGTTACAGATAAGAAGACCTTCAGAATTAAAGGTATTCCTGGGCCAACAGGTACAATTAGAGGAGAAATGGGAGTTGTTAAAGGTCCTAAATCTAACTTGGAAATTGCTACTATTGGTGCTAAATTGCAAGATTTTGATTTTGAAGTTGGTTTAGATGTTGTTGGATTTAATTTAAAAATTGCCGGACAGCCTACAGTTGTTGTTAATGGTAATAGATTGAATGCACAATGTAAACAAGTTCTGGCTAAAGCTGGAAGAGGAGACCAGGTTACGATTTCTGAAATTAAAACTAAACTTGTTGGAGCTGGTAGTTATTTATTGCCAAGAACTGCTCCGGTAATTTTCGAAATACAATAAATAAAGTAGTTTAAACTACGTTCAATGTCTTATAATGATACCACGATGAAAGTAAGAAATTTTTTAATAGCTATAGTGTCTATCGCAGGAAGTTTTGCTTCTAATGCGCAATCTAATTTGCTTAATGCAAAAACTCCGGCACAGATAGGACTGAAGACTCCTGCACAGCTTATTTCAGATAATGATAAGCCACTTGCTTATGGTTATGTTGATGATAGGGATGTCTTGATGGGGAAAACTACTTGGGAAATCATTGATTTGAATGAAAAAATCAATTTTCCTCTATACTTTCCAGTAGATACGGCTAATATTGGTTCTGACAGACGCTCACTTTATGACGTTTTAACGAAAGCTGTTAAAAACGGCAAAATAACTGAAGTGTATACAGATAGTTATTTCAATACTAAAAAATCTATGAAAGACATCGAAGGATCATTGTCACGTATTGATACAACTGATGCAGGAAGAGAATTAATTAACCAATACCCTGATGATTACAAAACTCACGTTGTGAAGAAAAAAGTAGTTACAGGTACTGGTAAAAAGAAAGTTGTTACTTATGTTGATGAAACAGTTGGTGCAACAAGAACAGTTCCTTCAGAGTATATCTTGAAACAAGATCTTACTGCTGCAGATGTTACACAATATAAAATTAAAGGATACTGGTATTTTGACAAACGTCAGAGTGAGTTGAAATATCGTTTACTTGGAATTTGTCCTGTAACTCCCGATGTTTACACTATGAATAGTGATGAGAAGGATTATATTGAATTATTTTGGGTTTTCTTCCCTAATGCCAGAGAAGCATTACATGAAGCAAAAGCTTTTAACGAAAGTAATTCAGCATTGCCAATTTCATTCGATCAGATTTTAAATTCAAGACGTTTTAACGCTCTTTTGTATAAAGAAGAAAACATGTATGGCGATCGTGAGATTAAAGATTATATGAAAGATAATGCACAAAATCAGCTGTTAGAATCTGAAAGAGTAAAAGAGAAGATCCGTAACTTCGAGCAAGATATGTGGAACTACTAAGTACCTAAATTATAGAATACCAGAAAGCCCTTACTGCATTTGCAGTAAGGGCTTTTTATTTTTTATTATGTTGTCCGGGAAATAGGACTTAATGAGTTAAAGGCTAGAATTTCTTTATCTCTATCTTTTTGCAGCTTGGTTTATATCTTTCTTAGCTATGTATGTTTTTTTTATAATTTTAAATAAAGTAAGAAAAGAATACAATAAAAATTAAAAATGTACGTTTAATCCGATATAATAATATCGTGATGAAACTAAGAAATTTTTTTATAATTATCGTTTTAGCTGTTGGAAGCTTGACTTCCAGAGCACAATCTAATTTACTTAATGCTAAAACAGCTGACCAAATTGGACAAAAGAATGCGGCACAGCAAATTGCCGATAATGATAAACCCCTGTCTTATGGTTATATAGACGACAGAGATGTGCTGATGGGCAAAACTGTCTGGGAAATTATTGACTTAAATGAAAAAATCAATTTTTCTTTATATTTTCCAGTCGACACAGCAAATATTGGTGCAGAAAGACGTTCTCTTTATGATATCTTGACGAAGGCCATTAAAAAAGGCAGGATAACTGAGGTGTACACGGATAGTTACTTCAATACTAAAAAGTCCATGAAAGATATAGAAGGATCTTTGTCACGTGTTGATACAACTGATGCCGGGAGGGAATTGATCAATCAATATCCTGATGACTACAAAACCAGAGTGGTTAAGAAAAAAGTAGTTACCGGAACCGGTAAAAAGAAAGTTGTTACTTATGTTGACGAGACAGTAGGGCCAACAAGAACTCTACCTGCTGAATATATTTTGAGACAGGATCTAACCGCAGCTGATGTTTCTCAATATAAAATTAAAGGATATTGGTATTTTGATAAAAGAGAAAGCGAGTTGAAATATCGTTTACTCGGAATATGTCCTGTAACTCCGGATGTTTACACCGTAAATAATGAAGAAAAAGATTTTGTAGAATTATTTTGGGTCTTTTTCCCGAATGCGCGCGAAGTTTTAAATGAGGCAAAATCCTTTAATGATAAGAATTCTGCCCTTCCTATTTCATTTGATCAGATTTTAAACTCAAGACATTTTAATTCAGTTATTTATAAAGAGGAAAATATGTATGGAGATCGTGAGATCAAAGATTATATTAAAGATAATGCACAAAGTCAATTGTTGGAATCAGAAAGAGTGAAAGAAAAAATACGCGACTTCGAACAAGACATGTGGACTTACTAAGACTCTAAAGTACTTTATAACAAAAACTCTTACTACCTTTGCAGTAAGAGTTTTTTATTTTTACCATTCATAATATGCTTGATTATTTAATTGTCGGATCTGGATTGGCTGGAATTTCATTTGCTGAAATTGCACTTAAAAACAATAAAACTATTTTAGTAGTAGATAATATGTCTCAGGTATCTTCAAGAGTAGCCGGAGGGTTTTATAATCCGGTTATTTTAAAGAGATTCAGCGAAGTTTGGAATGCACAGGAACAATTAGCCGTAATGAATGATTTCTATAATAAGATTGAAAATAAGCTTCAAACGAAGTTTAATTTTAAACTTCCGATACTAAGAAAATTTTTCTCTATAGAAGAACAAAATAATTGGTTTGCAGCTTCAGATAAAATAAACTTAGCGCCCTTTTTGTCGACAAAATTAATCTCCACTAAATATAAAAGTATCGATTCTCCATATGATTATGGCCAAGTTCTTCATACCGGTTATGTAGACACGATGCTGTTATTGGATACCTACAGAGAATATTTAAAAGACAATAATTTATTATTAGAACAGTATTTTGACTGCGGTTATATTGAATTTTTTGATTTTGGAATTCAGTACAAAAATATTCAGGCACGACAGATTATTTTTGCTGAGGGCTTTGGATTGCATAAAAATCCATTTTTTAATTATCTTCCTTTAGATGGTACTAAAGGAGAAATGTTTGTAATTAAAGCGCCAGATTTAGATCTTGATGTTATTATAAATACAAGTGTTTTTATATTGCCTATGGGTAATGGCTTGTTTAAAGTGGGTGCTACCTATAACTGGCAGGATAAAACCGATTTGCCTACAGAAGAAGGAAAACAGGAATTAATAGATCGAATTAAAGAAATTATTACCTGCGATTTTGAAATTGTAGAACATTATGGAGGAGTTCGTCCTACAGTGAAAGACAGGAAACCCTTAATTGGAACTCATGAGCAGTTTAAATCACTCCATATTCTTAACGGATTAGGAACGAGAGGTGTAATGCTTGGGCCTGCGATGGCAGAAGCGTTATTCAATAAAATCGAAAATGAAGTTCCTCTGCCGGCTGAAATTGATATTAAGCGATTTCATAAAAGATATTTAAAAAGCCTTATTTCTGACCGGCCTTAGCATCATAAGAAACAAACATATTGATGTAGATATTTCTCGACAATCTTAAAACAAAAGGAAATAAAACTACTAGAGTTATAATAATGGTCAAAAAAGACTGCTCAATAGAAGCACCAAAAAAAACAAACGATACAATAAATGCCGCAATTCCTACAGCAACATTCAAGCCATAACTTACATACATAGCCCCATAAAAAAATGAAGGCTCAATTTGATATTTTAAGCCACAATGACTGCAATTTTCGTTCATTTTAAGAACTTTAGTCAAATGAAGTGGATTTTTGTCCGAATACATGCTTTCATTTTGACATTTTGGACAACTTCCTGTTAAAATACTATTTAGTTTCAATCCTTTTTTTAACATTTGCAAAAAATTAAATTACCCATTGATTTGGGAGTGTAAATTTACACAATCAATTAGTTATAAAATAACATTACATGCTTAATATACATAATTTATCGGTTTCTTTCGGAGGTTCTTATTTGTTTGAAGAAGTAACTTTTCGACTGGGCGCCGGTGATCGGGTAGGACTTGTGGGGAAGAACGGAGCTGGAAAGTCAACCATGCTTAAAATTCTTGCCGGAGATTTCAAACCAGATTCAGGACAAATTGCTACCGAAAAAGAAGTTCGTATGGGTTTCCTGCGCCAGGACATCGATTTTGAACAAGGAAGAACAGTTCTTGAAGAAGCTTATGAAGCTTTTACCGATATTAAAATTGTTGAGAAAAAATTAGAGCAGATCAATCATCAATTGGTCACCAGAACCGATTATGAAAGTGAAGAGTACAGCCAGATTATCGAAGATTTATCTGATTACACCCATCGTTTTGAACTTTTAGGAGGTTACAATTATGTAGGAGATACAGAGAAAATTCTTTTGGGTCTTGGTTTCAAAAGAGAAGTATTCAATAACCAAACCGAAACTTTTTCAGGAGGTTGGAGAATGCGTATCGAATTGGCAAAATTATTACTGCAGTCCAATGATGTTTTGCTTCTGGATGAGCCAACGAATCACTTGGATATTGAGAGTATTATTTGGTTAGAAAGTTTCCTGCGCAATTATCCCGGAGTGGTGGTAATCGTATCGCACGATAAAATGTTTTTGGATAATGTGACCAATCGTACCATCGAAATTTCACTTGGAAAAGCATACGATTTCAATAAACCATATTCACAATATTTAGAATTGCGACACGAAATTCGCGAAAAACAATTGGCAACTCAAAAAAATCAAGCCAAAAAAATTGAGGAGACAGAAAAATTAATCGAAAAGTTCCGTGCAAAAGCTTCTAAAGCTTCTATGGCACAGTCGTTGATTAAGAAATTGGATAAAGTAGAACGAATTGAAGTTGATGAAGACGACAATTCAGTAATGAATATTTCTTTTCCGGTTTCAAAAGAACCTGGAAGAGTAGTAGTTGAAGCAGAAAACGTTACAAAAGCATACGACGATAAGGTAATTCTGAAAGACATTAACTTATTAGTAGAACGCGGTAGTAAAATTGCTTTTGTGGGTCAGAACGGACAAGGTAAATCGACTTTTATCAAAGCCATTGTTGATGAATTTAAGTACGAAGGAAGTATCAAATTAGGGCATAACGTGCAGCTTGGGTATTTCGCTCAAAATCAAGCAGAATATCTGGATGGAGAAATTACATTATTGCAAACCATGGAAGATGCAGCAATGGACACCAACCGCTCTAAAGTTCGTGATATGTTAGGATCTTTCTTATTCCGTGGTGACGATGTCGAGAAAAAAGTAAAAGTACTTTCCGGGGGCGAACGTAACCGTTTGGCACTTTGTAAACTATTATTACAGCCAATCAATGTGCTGCTTATGGATGAGCCAACGAATCACTTAGACATCAAATCTAAAAATGTTTTAAAAGCAGCGCTTCAAAAATTTGGCGGTACTTTATTGCTTGTTTCGCACGATAGAGATTTTCTTCAGGGAATGTCGAATATTGTTTACGAATTCAAAGACCAAAAAATAAAAGAATATTTAGGAGACATTAATTATTTCTTAGAACAGCGTAATCTGGAAAACATGCGGGAAGTCGAGAAAAAAGATGTTGCCAAAGCTGCTGCTCCCAAAGAAAGCAACAAAACCTCATACGAAGACCAGAAAAAAGGCAAAGCATTACAAAATAAATTAAGTAAAGTTGAAAGTCAAATCAAACAATTAGAAAGAGATATTCAGCACGACGATAAATTGCTGGCATCAAATTACAACAAACATATCGAAGATGCTTCGTTTTTTACCGCATACAAAAAAAAGAAAAAAGATTTAGATCAATTACTTTTAGATTGGGAAGTTATACAAGAAGAAATTGACAATTTTACCGTCTAATATGTAATTCAGAAGCTAATCCGGCTTTCCGTTTCTCCGGAAGTTTCGGAACTCACAAAAAAATGCATTTCTATTGCTTCAAGAATGGCTTCTTTTAGGCCTTTTTTTCGCAAGAAATGCATTTTTTTGCTCCGGGATTTCCACTGCAATCTGAGATCGTAAAATTTTCAGGTTTCAATTATCAGATTATTGTCCTTCAAACCTAAAACTACTTAATAATCCCAATAGATTTTGAGTGCATAATCGCTTCACTGCTGTCTCTGAAATAGCAGACAGCAACATCCAGAGATTTCATATTTTCCATGATTTTTGTAACTTCTGCTTTCTCACTTTTACCTGTTTGTCTGATGTAAACGGCGATCACCGTAACAGGAAATATTTTGCAGATTTGTTCATATAAAAACGGATCGTGCTGCGAATCATCTCCCAATAAAACATATTTCAGATTAGGGTAAAACTCTAAAACATGCTTAATCTTATCAAATTTATGATTATGATTGCCACGTCCGCTCATAAAAAAATCGGTGATTCCTCTTTTAATATCTTTCAATAAAATAACCGCTCTCGGAAGTTTGTGTATCTTGGTAAATTTTACAATAAATCGGTACAAATTCCATTCACTGCTCGAAATATAAAAAAAAGCATTTTGTTCTTCTTTATTATTTCTTCCCGCTGAACTCAAAGCCTGGTAGTGCGGAACAACATCTTTGAAAATCTTTCGGTCATTAACGTTTTTGAATAAAAGAATGTAAATTTTCTTAAAGAAATTTTGAGTATGCGAAATCAAAAAAGTATCGTCAATGTCAGATATAATTCCGAGATTTCCTTCATGAGGCCTTATAAAACTTCCTTTAGAAGAAATTATTTCAGTATTATATTTTAAAATCACTTCATATTCCATCCATCCAAAGTTGGATTCTTTTTCAAGTGGAATACAAAATTTAAAATAGCCGTCATCTAAAGTTTTAGTATGGATTTCCTTATCTCCAAATTTGAGGTAAATATCATAATTTTTTAAAGTTTTTATTCTAAATAAATTGATGATAGAACGTGCATTTTTAAAGTTTTTCTTCTGAAAATCATAATCGTAGGTTCTTTTAAAAACATGCCCCATTACAATTAATTCTTGTTCATTAGCATAACCGCGATATAATTGTAGTATTGGTTTCATTAATTGTGTACTTTTATGGTAGATGTAAATTAATTATTTTAATCGGTATTAAAAATTAAATTTTGAAAAAGAATATCATTTTTGTTGTAAACCCAATTTCGGGAGATCTGGATAAATCAGATTTAATAGAAGCGGTTGGAGAATTTGCCGCCACAAATCATTTTAACCTGGAAGTTTATGAAACTACCGGTAAAAGCGACTCAAAAGAAATACAAGCATTATATAATAAATATCAGCCCGAGCGAATTATTGTTGCAGGTGGTGACGGAACTATAAAAATGGTTGCTGAAGCTATGGAAGACCACGATGTTATTATTGGAATTTTACCGGCGGGATCTGCAAACGGATTATCAGTCGACTTAAACTTGCCGGCTACAATTGAAGAGAATTTAAAAATTTCCTTTCTAAATCATTATATAGAAATGGATATGATTTGCATTAACGGCAAAAAAAGTATTCATTTAAGCGATATTGGTATCAATGCCGACCTGGTGAAAAATTACGAAGAAAGCGATTTACGAGGATTTTGGGGATATGCATTGCAGGCGTATACCACACTTAAAGATTCTGGTGCACCTTTTGTAGCAACAATTACTGCCAATAAGGAAACTGTAGAACATACGGCAAGAATAATTGTAATTGCGAATTCTCAAAAATACGGAACAGGCGTTACCATCAATCCACATGGAGCAATGAATGATGGAAAGTTCGAATTGGTAATTCTAAAAAGCCTTGATATACTATTATTAGGAAAAATTATTACAGGAAATATGCCAATCGATTCAGATGATATTGTAATTATTTCGACCGATAAAGCTATAATTAAAACAGATTATCCTGTCAATTTTCAGATTGACGGAGAATATTGCGGTGCACAAACATCGTTAGATATTCATATTCTGCACAAACAAATGAAAATTGCGGTTCCTTAATAATCACACGAATATTAATTTTAAAAAGGTTTATTTGTACGGATTTCGTTCCTGCCAGTCTGTTTTTGGTTCCAGATAATTAAAAAATCTGGCAATATTATGATTGATCAAAGTATTGCTATGCGTAATTAAACCATACATTTTAACAGGTTTTGCTCCAACCGAACTTTTAATTTCAAGAGCAGTTCTGGCAAAAACAATTTGTTTGAAACCTTTTTTTACAGAATAGGCGATCATGTCGTAAAGCATGTTTAAGTATAACATTTTTTCCCGCTGAATGCTTTCGTCATATCCTAAAAAATAAGTGTCCATGACCGCTCCATTTTTTATTAAAGTATTAAAGCCGATTAATTTTTCATCTAAAAAATAACCGTATAGCAGAAAATCTTCTTTCATGATTTCTTTGAAAAAACTGAAATGATTTCTGGCCAGAAAAAAGGTATTAAACGGCGCATTTTTAGCAACATGAAAATAAAGATCATAAATAACATCTTCATATTTCCGAATATCGGCCAACGACATTTTTTGTTTTTCGATTCCTTCAGATTTTTTACGGGCACGTTTATATTGATCGCGATATTTTTTAGATAAAGCATCAATATAATCTTGTTCATTCTTCCAATTTTCATTGATTTCAAAAATCATATTGGGCTGTGTCGAAAACGTATAATTATTTTTAAATTCGGCTTGTAAAGGTTCAATTTCAGATGCTGTAAAATCTTTTATGCTGGTAATATGAACTTTTTTTCCGGTTGCCTTTAAATCTTTTTTGAGTTGATTCACCGCTTTGTGAAGTGTTTTAATGGCTTTCGACTGTTTTATATTTTCATCAAAAGCAAAAGCATTTTGACCCGTCAGCATATTATTGCCAACAAATAATACATGCGAAGCAAAATTTTTAAAAGCAAAATTACGGACAGAAGTTTTTAAACATTGATCGCGTTCTCCAAAAGATTCCAGCTTTTCTGCAAATAAAAACTGTGTAATAACAATCCCAATAAGCTGTTGGTCATCATAAAATCCAATAAAATGACAAATCATATTTACCGGACAAGAATTTTCGAGCACCTCGAGATATTCCCTGGTCAAAAAAATGTTGTCTGAAGCCAGCGAATTCCATTCTGAGGGCAGTAATGAAGTGCTGTTATATATTTCGAAAGAATAAGTTGTATTCAAAAGTGTGATCTAATTTTGTCAAAATTAGGTATTATTTATAATAACTAAATTGGTTTAAGTTATTATTAAGATAAAACCCGTTTGAGGTTTTGATTTCAAACGGGTTTCGTGTATCGTGATCAGGCAAAAGCGCAAATGATACCCCCCATTAACGTTAGCGTTAAAGCCCAGTATCCGGCATTTATAAAAATATACTTCCATGATTTTCGTTCGAACATTCCGTTAATGGCTACAATTGGAAATGCAAAAAACAAACCTGAAATAAAACCATGAAGAGCGCCGTGTTTAAAAGTGCGGTAAGCTGTTCCGTAATCGGCCATAAAAGCAGCGAAAGATGGTTTTGCATTCTCTATCAATGGCGGCCCGCCAACCATTCCCACAGCGCCCGATTGATGAATCGTCAGTGCAGAAATCACCATAGTCATCATCAGCGAAAAGACATAAGTTAAACCGAAAATTTTAAGCATATTTCCATTTTTAAGTTCTTCCTGATTAAGTTCCGCCTCTCTCATCCAGATCGTTCCAAAAACTTTAGGGTTATACCAGATAAAACCAGTTACAAGCGTGGTTAGTGCTGAAGCAAAAAATGCTAAGAAATTCATTTTCATAATATTAGGTTTTTAGATTAGTGGCTCAAATTTAATAAAAAAACGTTCACTTTGAACGATTTTTAGATGGAGTAGTATAAGTCGTGTTAATAATTTACTTATTAACACTTTATCGACATTTAGTACTTTATATCTATGAAAGTTATAATTTTGTCCCCGAACAAAGCCCCAAATTTGTTATGAAAAGCCTCACTACTCTTCTTTTAATGTTTATGTTTTCTTTGAATATTTTTGCAGATACAGTTTCTGATAAAGAGAAAGATGCCCTGCTGCAATTGTATCATTCCACCAATGGTTCAAATTGGAAAATAAAATGGAATTTATCGCTTTCAGTCGCAACATGGTATGGTGTGACGACAGAAAAAGGCAAAGTTGTGGGACTCAATTTATCTAATAATAATTTAGAAGGAGAATTACCTGCAGCACTCTGCACCCTTGTAAATTTAGTCGAAGTTAATTTGCATAAAAATAAACTCAAAGGAGAATTACCTGCTGATATTGGAAAATTAAATCAGTTAAAAGTTCTTTCCTTATTCGAAAATGAAATTCAGGGGCAGCTTCCGGTTTCAATATATAAAATAGCAGCGTTGAGAGTTTTGCTGCTAAATAGTAATAAATTGTCAGGCGGTTTAAGCGCCGAAATCGCAAATTTTAATGCTTTGCAAAATATCAGTTTGTTTGATAACAACTTTAATGGTGAAATCCCGAAAGAATTTGAAAAATTACCCAATTTAACCGAAATGAATCTTTCCTATAATAAATTTAACGGAAGCATTTCTAAAAATCTGGCTTTAATGGATCCTTTAAATATGACGATGTTCGACGAAAACGGAAATCCGTTTTTATTAGAATTAAATACTGAAAAAGAATCTACTATTGTTACCGAAAATTAATCGTGCTTATGAATGAATTTTACAATCGTTGAAAAAAGTGATTAAATATATTTTTTAGTTAATTGTTTAAAAACCGTAATTCGTTACGGTTTTTTTGCATCATTAAATGAACGTGAAAATCATAACAAAATATAACAATAAATTTAAACCATATTTTTTACACATTTGCTTTTTTTTCATAACTTTAATTCGTCAAATTTGCAAAATAGTTAATTTGAAGAAAATAAATAAAATCTAACCTTTTTAATAATATAAATATGGTAATTCAATATCAAGGTGAGCAATACGGAAAATCGACAACATTTACTTTAAGAATCATTGGTAACAACCTTTCTAAAAGTAGTTCCAATTATCAGATTGATTTATTAGTAGGCGATAAGCAGCTGCCGACTTTTACAACATCAATTCACCAAAGTTTGTCGAATTGTTTAAAAGAAATCTATTTGTTCAGAAAGCATAACGGAATTAAATTCGATGCTTCATCAGAAAAAATTGCACCAAAATTAGTGCCTTACGATTTGGTCTTATACAATTATAATAAATATGCCTTATTTCAGGCTTAGTCCGGATATTGCCGAGAATATAAAAAAGACTGTTCAGGAGAGCAGTCTTTTTTATTATATGTCACTTTGCTCGATATATTATATAGCAGAAAAACAGTCTTTACAATAAATTCCCCAAACTACGTATGAATGGATAAAGTTAGTGACTCAATAATAGTAGATGATAAATCTAATTTATAATAAAAAATAACACTCCTATATATAGGTATATTTTCACGCCATATATAATAAGTGAAATTAGCGCTCCACAACCCGATAGGTTTTCAAAACCTGTCGGGTTTATTTTTGTCTATAATTTTAATCAGGAGCTTTTTCCCGCTATCCGCTTCAATCTTTTGCGGCGAACCCCGCCGCAAAAGGATTTTCGCTGCTATCGGGGCTGGGGGAGCTGTTTTCAAAAGAAGTGTTCCTTATAATATAGTATAAGGAAAAGGAAAATGCGGTTTTTGTCCTGATGTCTTCGTGATAAAGCGGGAAAAGGGGTTTAAGACCATGAAAATTTCAGAAAAGAGTCAACAGGTATGTTATAAAGTTCTCAGCAGAGCATCAACTGCGGTGCGAAGTCCGTAAAAACGGCGCATCGCCGAATGAAATAATTGAGATAAACATAAAAACTACAGAAAATTCTCATAAATCATAAAAAGTTCACGATTCTAAGTTTGGTGTTATCAATGAGTTAGGAAAAAGTTATAAAAAATATGAAAATTATACAATAAAAACCCTTGCAGATGT
>Ga0247815_10000655_pt1 | contig 27146 bp, 17 predicted proteins | sample UWRJL194509B1_FD_181014 | JGI IMG/M metagenome (GOLD analysis project Ga0247815, IMG submission 181014) | Plant litter microbial communities from Arlington Agricultural Research Station in Wisconsin, United States - UWRJ-L194-509B-1 | ecosystem: Environmental > Terrestrial > Plant litter >...
GTTGAGGCAAATTACCGTTGGTCGGTTAATTTAAATTATAGTCTTTGATAAAATAGACACGAATTACACAAATTTACGCTAATAAGTAATTTGTATAGGTGTTTAAAACAAGTAAAGCTGCCTTGTGGGGGCAGCTTTATCTTTTATATTAAAAAGAAAATTTATCCTTTAAACTCAACGGTTTTTAAATCGCCATCTACAATAACTTTTATAAGGCCGTGTTTAGTAAGGCCTTTCATAGCTGCATCCCATTTTTTACCGCTCAAAGCTGCCTGTGTTTTAAGCGCATCAAGGGCAAGCTGGCTGCTCACTTTAAGTATTTCGGCAATGGCCTTTTCATCTTCAGTAAGTTCCACCTGTTTTTTTTCAGGCCTCATTTGCGGGAAGAACAGTACTTCCTGTATAGATGCATTGTTGGTAAGGAACATTATTAAACGGTCCATACCTATACCAAGACCCGATGTTGGCGGCATACCATACTCAAGCGCACGTAAAAAGTCGTTATCAATAAACTGAGCCGCCTCAACATCGCCACGCTCAGATAATTTAAGCTGCGCCTCAAAGCGTTCACGCTGGTCTATAGGATCATTAAGTTCAGAATAGGCATTGGCAACCTCTTTACCACAAATCATTAGCTCAAAACGCTCAGTAAGTTCGGGGTTATCGCGGTGTACTTTGCAAAGCGGGCTCATCTCCTTAGGATAATCAGTAATAAAGGTAGGCTGTATAAAGTTACCCTCACATTTTTCGCCAAAAATCTCATCGATAAGCTTGCCTTTACCCATAGTATCATCTACAGCAATGCCCATGCCTTTAGCAGCTTCAAATAATTCCTGCTCTGTTTTGCCTGTAATATCAAAACCGGTGTATTGCTTAATAGCATCGGTCATGGTAACACGTGCATAAGGTGCTTTAAAGCTTACAGCATGTTCGCCAAATGTAACATCTGCAGTACCGTTTACTGCAAGGGCACAATGCTCCAGCAGGTTCTCGGTAAACTCCATCATCCAGTTGTAGTCCTTATAGGCTACATATATTTCCATAGCGGTAAACTCAGGATTGTGTGTCCTGTCCATACCCTCATTCCTAAAATTCTTAGAAAACTCGTAAACACCATCAAACCCACCTACAATAAGGCGTTTTAGGTAAAGCTCATTAGCAATACGCATATAAAGCGGAATGTCTAAACTGTTGTGGTGCGTGACAAACGGCCTTGCTGCTGCACCACCCGGTATAGGCTGCAGTACAGGAGTTTCTACTTCAAAGTAACCTTTGTCGTTAAAAAAACTGCGCATGGCATTAAACATTTTTGTGCGTTTTACAAACACCTCTTTAACCTGCGGGTTAACTACAAGGTCTACATAACGCTGGCGGTAACGCAGTTCAGGATCGGTAAAGCCATCAAACACTTTACCATCGGCATCTGTTTTAGGCAGGGGTAAAGGGCGTAGCGTTTTGCTTAGGAGTATAAAGTTTTTTACACGTATCGATTTTTCTCCTACCTGGGTAGTAAATAATTCGCCTTCTACACCTACAAAATCGCCAAGGTCAATCAGTTTTTTAAATACCTCGTTGTAAAGGGTTTTGTCTTCACCGGGACAAATTTCGTCACGGTTTATGTATACCTGTACACGGCCTTCGCTATCCTGTAATTCGGCAAAAGCTGCTTTACCCTGAACGCGGATAGACATTAAGCGTCCTGCTGCTACAACCTTCTTGCCTTCAGAAAAATCGTTCTTTACCTGTTTAGACGTAGTATCTACAGGATAAAGGTTTGCGGGATAAGGATTGATGCCGAGGTTTCTCAGCGCATCCAGTTTTTCTCTACGAATGATTTCTTGTTCTGAAAGCTGCATGATTTATTAATGTTTTAAGCCCGCAAAGATAATGATAATTAACAAATAAGCAATTTGCAGCAGGGTAACAATTAGTATATAACATCTGTACCTGTTATTGTGTATTGCGTGCCATTATGTTTTGTAAATTTGTACAACAATTTAGAAGCTATAGCAATGAACAAGCAGATAGAATTTAATGACCTTGGCTTACAGGATTATAAAGAGGTGTGGGAGTATCAGGAGAAACTTTTTCAGGATACTGTAGACCTTAAGATTAAGAACAGGAGGGAAGAACTGACTATAGAAACGCAAAACCACCTTTTGTTTGTAGAGCATCCGCATGTGTATACGCTTGGCAAAAGCGGCGATATAGAAAATTTACTGCTTAATGAAAAACAGCTTGAAGCCAAAGGTGCTACCTATTATAAGGTAAACCGGGGTGGCGATATTACATACCATGGCCCAGGCCAGATTGTAGGTTACCCAATACTGGACCTTGATAACTTTTTTACAGATATACACAAATACCTGCGTTTTCTTGAAGAGGTAATTATACTTACCATGGCAGATTATGGCTTAAACGGAACCAGAAGCGACGGCGAAACCGGAGTTTGGCTGGATGTGGGTACGCCTTTTGCCCGAAAAATATGTGCAATGGGTGTAAGGGCATCCCGCTGGGTAACCATGCATGGCTTTGCCCTTAATGTAAATGTAAACCTGGGTTATTTTGATAATATAATACCCTGTGGCATTCGAGGCAAGGCAGTAACCTCTATGCATGCCGAACTTGGCGTGCCTGTAGATGAAGCTGAAGTAAAACAAAAACTGCTTAAATATTTTGCTCAGCTTTTTGAAGCCGAAATAGTAACTAACACATCGGTAGATAAAAAAACACTCCTATATATATAGGAGTGTTTTTTTATTCATTTCGCAGCATTTCAAATTCTAATTCCATTTGTTCCGGCAGCATCCTGAAACTTTTGCGATGGTATTTTGTAATGCCATATTTGCGTATGGCTTCGCGATGCTCTAAAGTTGGGTAACCCTTGTTTTTTTTCCAATTGTACATGGGGTACTCTTCATGAAGTTTATTCATATAATCATCCCGATATGTTTTTGCCAATACAGATGCGGCTGCTATGCTAAGGTATTTACTGTCGCCTTTTACAATACAGCTATGCGGGATATTATTAACCGGTTTAAAACGGTTGCCATCTACAATAATATAGTGTGGTGTTGGTGTAAGTTTTACAATACACTCCTGCATGGCACGTATAGAGGCATTGAGAATATTAATCTCATCTATAACCTCGGGCTGTATGTGGGTAACATGGTAGCAAAGTGCTTTTTGCTGAATAAGTGGGCGCAGGTGCTCCCTTGTTTTTTCTGATAATTGTTTTGAATCATTTAAAAGGTCAAGCTCAAAATTTTCGGGTAATATGATCGCAGCAGCTGTAACGGGGCCGGCAAGGCAGCCGCGGCCGGCTTCATCTGTACCGGTTTCATACTCAAATTCAGAATGTTTTAAAATAAGCATACCTTAAGGAAAGTTTTCTCGTATATATTTTTACAAATATAACTTCAGAAAGTTAAAGTTAAAATAATAGGCTGTTAATTTCTAAATATTTATATTTTTGCTTATCCGTTAGTGAATATTACTTAGTAATTTGCCTGACGGGTCTATAACTTATCAAAAAAATATTTTACAATGAAAAAAAATACTGTTAAGGTATTGCTGCTGGTAACATTGGGTATCCTTGGTAGCAGCGCTTATGCACAAAATGCTAAGCAAAAAGAATGGCTTAGACAACATTCTGACATTACAAGGATAAATGCCCACGCTAAGGAGTATAAAGCAGAATTTGAAGCAAATTTGGCTGAAGCTACTAAGCAGGCGGCTATACATAACTGGCCATTGGAGATTAAAGAAGGTAATGGCTACAGTCTTTTAGTTAAAGTAGATGCAGATGGTAATCCAGTATACCTTTCTACATTTAATGAGGGCTCTGCACTTACATCCCGTTCTAACTATTTGCAGCCTGGAGGTGGCTTAAACCTTGACCTTACAGGTGAGGGAATGTTTGTAGGTGTTTGGGATGGCCAATACCCATTAGAGACACACCAGGATTTTGCCGGCAGGTATACAAGTAATGATGGGCCTGCGAATCCTAATGCTTTTCACCCAACACACGTTTTGGGTACTATTACCGGATCCGGAGCAAGTGATATAACAGCAAGGGGTATGGCTTATGAAGCATTTGCTTATGTAGCAAATTTCAATAATGATTTTGAAGAAATGGTGCTTTTGTCCGGAGAGATTACGCTTTCTAACCACTCTTATGGATTTGGAAACCCATCTACATCTATAATGGGATCTTACATAAGAGAGTCGCAACAAATAGATGAGATAACTTTTGATGCGCCATACTACCAGCCCGTGCTTGCTGCAGGTAATGATGGTAATGGTACGTATGACAGGTTAACAGACCGTGCCTGTTCTAAAAATGGTATAGCCGTTGCAGCAATAAATCAGCCAACTATTAATGCAGACGGTAGTATAACTGCTGCAAATGTTGCTATTGCAGGTTTTAGCAGCTGGGGTCCTACTAATGACAGGAGGGTAAAACCGGATATTTCTGATAAAGGTGTTAGTGTATGGTCGTGCAGTAACGCTAACGATACAGCCCACGCATTCTCTGACGGAACATCTATGGCTACGCCGGGTGTAACAGGTGCTTTATTACTGCTTCAGCAACATTATTTTAATTTAAACGAAAATTTTATGCTTTCATCTACTGTAAGGGCGCTTATGGCGCATACTGCAGATGAAGTGGGTGCAGATGGCCCTGATGCTCAGGTGGGCTGGGGTGTTATAAATGCAAAAGGTGCTGCAGAAGCAATTACTAACAGAGGGACATCATCAATTATTTTAGAAGATGTTTTACTGCCAAATACCGTATTTTTAGGAACCTTTAATGCTATTGCAGGACAACCGCTAACAGCAACGCTTGCATGGACAGATCCTGCCGGTAACATAACGAACGGATCGGCATCAGTTTTGGTTAATGATCTTGATATAAGGATTATTAGTAACGATTCTCAAACTACAAGCTTACCGTGGAGGCTTGCTACGAGTAATTCGTCTAATGCCGTGAGGGGAGATAACAGTGTTGATAATATTGAGAAAATACAAATTGCAAGTGCTACAGGGTCTTATACCGTAAGGATATCGCATAAAGGTACAACGCTTGTAAACCCAGGTACAGATGCCGCTCCTTCACAGCAATTCTCATTAGTTATAACGGGTACAGATGGTGTGCTTAGTACAGATGCTACCCTTGAAAAAAGCGCATTTAACGTATGGCCTAACCCGACAAATGATGTAATAAATATTTCTCTTAACAGCGGTGTAGAAGATAATGCCGGTGTTGTAATTTATGATATTCAGGGCAGAACTGTTAAGCAGTCAAAACTTACAGGATCTGGCAATACGGTAAATGTTCAGGATTTAACGGCTGGCGTATATTTTGTTAATGTAACAAACGGAGCCAAAAAAGAAGTTAAAAAAATAGTTATCAAATAAATTCTTAAAAAATCAGGATTTATAACGCAACCTTTTGTTTAAGTTATCATCTATTAAACGTCAGCATCATTTGCTGGCGTTTTTTATTAATTTAAATATTACGCAATATGGTCGCAATTATTAATAATCTGTTATGGTTTTTTTGTTTATATTAAAAAAATGATAAAGTATTGCAATGTTAAAGTTTGCTAAATATAATTATATTTAATAGATTTGCGCCTTAACTAACTCAAATTAATATAATATGAAATCAAAGTTTACTTGGATTTTTACGCTTTTACTGGCGTTTTTTATTCAGTTTTCCTTTGCGCAGGAGAAAACAGTTACGGGTACCGTTACAGACTCTCAGGGAATGTCTATTCCGGGAGTTAATGTTAAGGTAGTAGGTGGTTCAGGGCAAAGTGTTCAGACTGATTTTGATGGAAATTTTTCCATTCAGGTTTCTGTTAACCAAAAATTAGAATTTTCTTTCGTGTCTATGAAGACACAAGTTGTTACAGTAGGAGCGTCAGGTAAGTATAACGTTCAGTTAGAGGCATCAGATCTTGATGAGGTTGTTGTTGAGGCTTACAGGACCACTACAAGGGCTAATTCAAATGTTGCAGTAACAACTGTTACCGCTAAAACTATTGAGGGCAGGCCAAATGCTAACTTTATACAAACGTTACAAGGCCAGGTGCCGGGTCTTAATATTACAACCGGTTCTGGTCAGCCAGGAGCTAACAGTACGGTTGTGCTTAGGGGTTATGGTTCTGTAAACGGTAATATTGAGCCGCTTTACGTAATTGATGGTATGCCATTAAACGTTGATAACTTTAGGAGTATCAACCCAAATGATATTGAGTCGGTATCGGTATTGAAAGATGCAGGTGCAACATCAATTTATGGTAACAGGGGTGCAAATGGTGTAATTGTTGTTAAAACTAAAAGAGGTAGTTTTGAATCTCCTTTAAAAGTTAAGTATTTAGGTACTACAAGTTTTACCCAAATGCAGGATAATAAATACAGAAGAATGAATTCAAGGCAATTATTAGGTCTTGAAAATACTGCCGGAAGAGGGCTTGGTGCTACATTAACCCAGGACCAAATTAATAACTATGCTACAGATACAGATTGGTATGATGAAATCTTCAGGACAGGTACTTCTCAAAATCATGTATTAAGCCTTACAAGCGGTGGTAAAAACTTATCTTCATTTACATCAATTGGTTATTTCGATCAGCAGGGTATAGTTGCAAGTACATCTTTACAGCGCTTTAACTTTAGGAATAATATGAATGGTAAAAGCAATGATGGTAAGTTTGATTACTCTACTGCTGTTACTATTAACTACTCTAAAAGAAGTGAAGCGTCTAACTTAGGTGAGGGGGCAATTAATATCAATCCACTTTCTGGTGCTAATAATGGTTCTCCATATATAAGCCCGTCTCAGTATACTAACGGACTGGACCTTTTTAACCTTTACAGAAGTTCAGGCGGTACACTTCTTTATACTCCTTTGTTTTTGTTAGATCAGATCAAAACATTTACAAATGATATTAATGAGTTAAAAATGATAGCTAATTTCCAGGCTAATTATAAGTTAACAGATGATCTTACTTTAGGTGCAACATTTGCTTCAGATTACACGCAAAATGTTAGTCTTCGTGTTCAGGATCCCCAGGCATTCAATTCATATTTATTCCAGGCAAGGGATGGAGATGATAATGTTTTAGAAGATTATATTGGTTTTCAGTCAGAGTCTTTAGTTCAGGACTTTAGCGTTAACGTAAATACAAGGCTTAATTATAACCATACTTTTGGCGAAAATCATAACATTGATGCTTCTGTTTTTACAGAATACTATAAATCGCATTACAAAACATTTGGAGCAGTTCAAAACGGTTTAGATCCTAAAGTTTTTGAGCCGGGTAATGGCGCGGGCTACATTGGGTTTAATATCGATACTCCGTCGTTTTATGTTCCTGGTGTAAGTTCAGGTAAAATTACTGCAGGCTTATTCTCATACTTTGGTTCAGTAGATTATGCTTATTCAGACAGGTTTGGTTTTGGTGCTACAGTACGTAGAGATGCTTCTTACAGATTCTCAGATACTAATAAATGGGGTACATTCTGGTCAGTTTCAGGAAGATGGAATATCGACAGAGAAAAATTCATGGAAGGTTCTGTGTTTAACATGCTTAAGTTAAGGGGTTCTTACGGTACTGCCGGTAACCAGAACATTGCAGGGCAAAGTATTTATAGCCTGCCAAATGCATCAAGAACATTGTTTGCTTCAGGACAAGGCTATGCGGGACTTCCTGCTTATGTATTGGGCCAGTTAGGTAATGCTGATCTTAAATGGGAAACTATTGCACAGACAGACATTGGTGTAGACTTTGAGGTTTTTGACAGCAGGTTAAGGGGTACAGCGGATGTTTACCGTAAAACTACTAAAGATCTTTACCAGGCTTCTCCAATATCGGGTATTAACGGTCAGTACGTGTTACAGGCTAATAATGGTGAATTAAGAAATAGTGGTGTAGAACTTTTATTGTCTTATGATATAATTAAAACTACAGATTTTACATTAACTGTAACGGGTAATGGATCTTACAATAAAAATGAGTTTACGCAATTGCCAAGAGGCGATGTAGATGGTACTGATGTAATTAATACAATTGGTGGACAGCTTGACCAGTTTTACCTAATACCTTATGCAGGTGTTAACCCTACAAATGGTAACCTGTTATTCCGCGATATTAATAACAATCTTACCGAGACACCTACACAGGCTGACAGAAGGAAAACTGGTAAATCATACGTTCCTAAATATCAGGGCGGTTTTGGTTTCGAGGCTAACTATAAAGGGTTTTATTTAACTACTCAGTTCTCATTTGTTCAGGATGTTTGGAGATTTGATACCGACCTTGATGCACTACAGGATCCATCGGATATAGGTGTATTTAACAAATCAACTGATTTATTAAACGCATGGACTCCTAATAACAGGATAACGGATATACCTTCATTAACATTAACAAATAAAGGTTTTGATTCAAATTCTGACAGGTATCTAAAAGACGCTTCTTATGTAAGGTTACGTTATTCGAGTGTAGGATATACTTTTCCTTCAAAAACTCTTGAAAAAACGCCTTTTGCAGGTTTAAGAGCTTATTTTCAGGCAGAGAATTTATTTACATGGACCAAATGGAGAGGATGGGATGCTGAAAGCCCACGTGGAGGAGATGTATATCAATACCCTACACCAAGAATATTTTCAATTGGTTTAGAAGTACAACTTTAATTAAAAAAATTAATATGAAAAATTTAAAAATATTGTTATTTGTTATTACAGCTTCCCTTTTTACCGGCTGTAATGATGCTATAGATATTATACAGCCCAGCGAATTGTCGCCGGAGATTGCTTTTGAAACAGTTGATGACTTAGTATTAGGTTTAAACGGGGTTTACAGTAATGCGGGCGGTGAGAATATAATTTATTTTACATCGCTATTTACAGATGAAGTTAAATTAGGTATATCTAATGGTGGGCAGGGACGAGACGGCCAGCTTGCTTTCCAGTTAACGCCGGGCAGTGGCGATGCTTCATCAATTTGGCTTCAAAATTATGCCCTAATAAATTCTGCCAACAGGCTTATTGCAGGTGCGGCTAATATAACGCCAACAGAAGCTGAACAGGCAAAATATAATGATATTGTTGCGCAGGCTCGTGTGCTTAGGGCTTATGGGCATTTACAATTGCTTACAATGTTCTCTGTAGATATGAAGGATGATAACGCTTTAGGTGTTATAAAACTTGATTTTATCCCGGCATCTAACCAGCAATTACCAAGAAATACAAATGCAGAAGTTTATGCTCTCATAAACAGCGACTTTGATTTTGCTAATGATAACCTTATCGTTTATAATCTTACTAATAGTAACAGGACAAGTGTATCTGTCGAGCTTGTTAATGCGTTAAGGGCACGTATGGCTCTTTACAGAGAGCGATATAGTGAGGCAGCACAATATGCAGATCCTTTAATTGCAAGTAGGCCGTTAACTATAAAAGGTACAAATCCAATAAATGGTCCTTACAGGAATATGTTTTTAAACTTAAATGCAACCAGTCAGGAAACTATATTTAAACTTGAAAGAACGATAGCTACTAATGGTAATTTTTATCAGTACTGGTCTTCTGTAAATAGTGGTGTTTTAGGATCGCCATTCTTTGAAGTTAGTACTGCATTATTTAACCTTATTAATACATCTACAGATGTTAGGCGTGTTGTTGTTGTAGATCCTTCTGCTGCCCCTACTTATGCAGTAAAACCGGTAGGTAAATATCCTACTACTCAGGGTATTCCTTTAAATGGTGACATCCAGGTATTCAGAGCCTCAGAGCTTAGGTTTATTAAAGCAGAAGTTTTAGCCAACGCCGGCGACCTGCAGGGAGCTATGGATATGGTTAATGCAGTTAGAAGAGTACGTAATAATTTAGCTGCAACCGGTAGTGTTGGTGTATTGCCAACTCCAAGCAACGTTAGGGATGTATGGAGGGCTATATTAGATGAAAGAAGGGCTGAGCTTGCCTTTGAAGGATTCAGGTATGTAGATTTAAGGCGTTTAGGTGCTAAAGCGGATGTGTCTGTAGACAGGGCGCGTGAAGACTATGAATTTAACGGTGCCTATACATTACCAATAGATGACCATAGATGGATACTGCCTATTCCTTTGAGTGAAATACAGGGTAATCCAAACATCCAACAAAATCCTGGTTATTAATTTTTAAATTTTTGAGATGAAAAAATATATTTATAAAATAGGTTTTTTAGCCATAATTGCAGCCGGTATTTTTACAAGCTGTGATGAGGATACTGTTACTTATAACGGTGAGAACTTTGCTACATTAGCTACTCCTTCGTTTACAACCCTGCGTATTCCTGAAAATGTTGGGGTTTTTAAAATGGCCGTAAGCATTGCTTTCCCGGTGTCGAATGATGTTACAATTACGTATGAGGTTACAAGTGATGTAGCTGTGGAAGGTGTAGATTATACATCAGCTACAAGCGTTGTGATACCTGCAGGACAGGTAACGACTGACATTGTAATAAATGTTATTGATAATGAAGTTCTTGATGATTCAAAACCTCTTCAATTAAAACTTACTTCGATATCTGATAGTAGTATAAGCCTGGGTATTGCTAACGTAGGTTCTACAACAAAAACTGGTCTTATCGTTAATGATGACTGTACTACAGAATTTTCTATCTGGTTTGGTGACATAGTTGTAAGCGAAGGTGGTTCTTCTACTGCATCTACAGGAGGCGTTAATGCTGCTGGTGACTGTAACATACTTGTTGTAACAGGAGATGTTTTTGGTTTTGGAGCAGAGGATGATAAAGAAATTCCAATTCTTTTAACTCCGAGTTCAGAGGGTGCTACAAGTGGTACTGTAACAATAGACGATCAGCTTTATTGCCAGGCATGTAGTTCTAATATGAATGTTAATGTTAAAGGTACCGGTACTTATAATGAAGTAACGAAGGTAATTACTGTAAATTATACCATTACACGTAGCGATAGTGCATCGGCTACTGGTACTATTACAATTAGGCCAGCTAACTAATCATTATTTAACGTTTATATTTTAATGAGGCTCCCTTATTGGGAGCCTTTTTTATGCGTATTATTAAAAAAAAATTAACTTTGTCGCAAATTAATTTCGATGCTTAAAAAGAGTATAGTATTTTTTATTATGTTGTTTCCTGTAATATGCTTTTCACAGGTAGATAAAAACGCCAAGCAGCAGGTAAATAATAAACCGGCTGTTAGCGATACTGTACAACCGGCGAAAGTGAACAGGAATAAGGCCGCTACAATTGCTAAAAAACCTGCTGATACTATTGCAACGATAGATATGTATAAGGTTATTACGCTGCAAAGGGATACTACTTACATTGATACTTCCTTAACTATACAAAAAGAATACCGCGTTAATTATTTAAGGAGAGATAATTTTGGATTATTACCTTTTAGTAACGAAGGTCAAACTTACAATGTTTTAGATTTTGGTTTAACGCAATTTAGTCCTTTCCCTGAGTTTGGTTTTACAGCAAAACATGCTGCTTACATGGGAGTAAACGATATAAATTATTATAACGTTGCAACACCTTATACTGATTTAATGTACAGGTCTGTTTTAGCGCAGGGGCAAATACTTGATGCATTTATTACTGTTAATACTTCCGAAAACCTTAACTTCTTTGTTGGCTATAAAGGGCTAAGGTCTATTGGTAAATACATCAATGCTTTATCCAGCAATGGTAACTTTAGAATGGGAGGTAGTTATAATACCACTAATAGGCGTTATATTTTAAAATGGCATTTTACAGGTCAGGATTTTAGCAATGGTGAAAGTGGCGGTATAACAGATACTCCTTTGTTCGAAAGTGGCGAAGACCCATACACCCAGCGGGAAAGGCTTAGCGTGTATTTTAATGATGCAAAATCGGTGCTTAAAGGTAACCGTTATTTTTTCGACCATACTTACAGGCTAAGTAAAGATAACCCTAACAGCCTGGTGTTTCATCATCAGTTTAATTATGAAAATGAGTTTTTTCAGTTCAAACAGCCTACAGTAAGCGCAAGGTTGGGCAGTTCTTATACATCTAATATTAATGATAAGACCCGATACAATAAAATGTATAACCTAATAGGCGCGGCTTATGCAAACGAAACTATTGGTACGATAGAGTTTTATCTTGAGGATTATAACTACAATTATTTTTACCGCAGTATTATATTAAATTCTGCCGGGCAAATCGAAACTCCTAATGCCATTAACGACAGAATTGATACGTATGGAGCACGCTACACCTATCAAAAAGGTAAATGGAATGGCACTGCTTTAATTTCAAACTCTATAACCAACCAGTCTCTTGCTAATACAGATATTCAGGCACGTTATACTTTTGATGAAAACACTGTTGTAACAGCCCGTTATCAAAATATGAATAAGCTGCCTAACCTTAATTATATGTTGTATCAAAGCGACTATACTAATTATAATTGGTACCATGCCCCGGGTACGGCTGATGCTTTTAAGAATGAAAAAATAAATAATTTTGAATTTACTGCAAAGACTAAATGGGTAGATGTTTCTGCACAATACAGTATTTTAAATGACCATTTGTATTTTAGTGATGACTTTGTTCGCCCTGTCGATGCTCCTGCAACTTTGGTTAATTCTTTACTTGTTACACCAAAACAATATGGCAAGACTATAAATTACCTTTCTGTAAAGGCAAGTAAAGAGTTTCGCTGGTGGAAATTAGGCCTCGACAATACAATACTTTATCAAAATGTGCAACAGCCGGATATGATACTTAATGTTCCCGAGCTTGTAACTCGCAATACATTGTACTACAGTGATTACTGGTTTAAAAAAGCATTGTTGGTACAAACAGGCTTTACATTTCAGTATTTTACAAAATATCATGGTAACGATTATAACCCGTTGCTTGGCGAGTTTTATGTGCAGGATAAAAAAGAGTTTGGCGGTTTCCCGCTAATCGACTTTTTCTTTAATATGAAAATACAGGAATTTCAGCTATTTTTAAAAGCAGAACATTTTAATTCAAGCTTTACAGGGTATGACTTTTACTCGGCACCTAATTATCCTTATCGTGATTTTACGGTACGATTTGGGGTAACCTGGAACTTCTTCTCATAACAATAAGTTTCTTATTTTTAATAAATGGCAATATCTTTGTATTAACAGGCAAAGCCACTAATAGAATTTAAATGAAATACGCAGAAAATATACTTGGAACCATTGGTAACACACCTATGGTAAAAATAAATAAGCTTACAAAAGAAATTGACACATTGGTATTAGCTAAGGTAGAAACTTTTAATCCGGGTAACTCGGTTAAAGACCGCATGGCTGTAAAAATGATCGAGGATGCCGAGGCCGATGGCCGCCTTAAACCGGGAGGTACTATTATAGAGGGTACGTCGGGTAATACAGGTATGGGCCTTGCTTTGGGTGCCATTGTAAAAGGTTATAAGCTTATTTGCGTGATTTCTGACAAGCAAAGTAAAGAGAAAATGGATATTCTGCGTGCCGTAGGTGCCCGCGTTGTAGTGTGCCCTACAGATGTAGAGCCTACAGACCCGCGCTCTTACTATTCGGTTTCTAAACGCCTTGCCCAGGAAACACCTAACTCATGGTATGTTAACCAATATGACAATTTAAGCAATACTGCCGCCCATTATGAGCAAACCGGACCTGAGATCTGGGAACAGACAGAGGGTAAAATAACTCATTTTGTAGTGGGTGTAGGTACTGGCGGAACAATATCGGGCGTTGCCAAATATCTTAAAGAACGCAATCCGGATGTGAAAATTTGGGGTATTGATACCTATGGATCGGTATTTAAAAAATACCACGAGACAGGGATTTTTGATGAAAATGAAATTTATTCCTACGTTACCGAGGGGATAGGGGAAGACATACTGCCTAAAAATGTTGACTTTTCGCTTATAGACGGATTTACTAAAGTAACCGATAAAGACGCTGCTGTATATACACGCAGGTTAGCGCTTGAAGAAGGTATCTTTGTGGGTAACTCTGCCGGTGCTGCTATAAAAGGGGTATTGCAGTTAAAAGAACATTTTAAACCTGAAGATGTGGTTGTGGTTTTATTTCATGATAGCGGTAGCCGTTATGTGGGTAAAATGTTTAACGACGACTGGATGCGCGAACGCGGTTACCTGGATGATGAAATTACCAAAGCAGAAGACCTTATTCGCGACCATATAGATAAACCATTGGTAACGGTACGTACAGAGGAATTGGTTAGCCATGCTATAGACCGCCTTCGTAAATATAAAATATCGCAAATACCGGTAGTAGATGTTGACGGGTTTGTAGGGTCGGTAGATGAAACTGATCTTTTCCGTAGTTATGTTGAAGATAAAGACCTTGCAGATAAACCTGTTAAAAGTGTAATGGGTAAGCCTTATCCTATTGTAAAAGCAGCAACTTCTATAGAGGAAATATCTAAACTTATAAATAAAGACAATCAGGCTGTATTAGTAGATCTTGGTAATGGTAAATATCATATTATTACCAAACATGACATCATAAGTTCTATTAAATAGTCAGGAAATTATAATATATTTGAAAGGGCCTCATGGGCTCTTTCTTACTTTTTGCCTATGAATTTTACTGCAATAGATTTTGAAACTGCAACCGGCCACCCTCATAGTGCGTGCGCCGTTGGTATTGTAACTGTTGAAGATGGTATTATTACTGAAGAATATTATACCCTTATACAGCCGCCTGAAAATGAATATTGGTACCGCAATATAATGGTACATGGCATAAAGCCAGTTGAAACGCTGAATATACCCACATTTGATACCTTATTTCCCGAAATCCACAAGAGGCTTTTCGGGAAAAAGATAGTTGCCCACAATGAGTCGTTCGATCGTAATGTACTGGCAAAAACCATGCGATACTATGGCCTGTATTATGATGAACTGGAAATTGCCGATAAGTGGGAATGCACTGTAAAAATATATAAGGCTAAAGGTTATAAACCTGCTAATCTTAAAGCATGCTGCGACCGCAACAATATTCAGCTTAACCACCATGAAGCACTGTCAGATGCACGTGCCTGTGCTAAATTGTACCTGCTTCATGACGGGCAGGTAACAATGAGGGTGTGAGTTAGATTAGTTGCAATGGATGCCATACCATTTCCGCCCAATATTCGTTATCTTTGAATAAATCTATTATTACAATGCCGTTTAAAAAAATCCATATACTCACCTTAATGTTGTTAACATCGTTTGCAGGAAGAGCATCTATGATATTGCTGCCAATGGACGAAACTACACAGCAAAACCACCTTAAAGCTTACGGTATTACATATTGGGTGCTAAATAAAGGTATGAAAGCTAACTGGTTGCTTAACTACCGTGGCGGCTCATTTTTATTGCCTGATGCTAATGATGTTAGGCGTGAATGCCAAATACGTGGTGTAAGCTTTGAAGTGTTAAGCGATAGTGAGGCCAATGGTATCCTTGATGATATTAGCAGCCCATCGCAAAACATGGAGAATGTGGTACTCGAAAAGGCTCCTAAAATTGCAGTTTATACCCCTCCGGGAAAACAGCCGTGGGATGATGCCGTTACTCTTGTACTTACATACGCCGAGATTCCGTTCACGGCAATATACGACCAGGAGGTTTTAAGTGATGGCTTGCTTTTGTATGACTGGCTGCACCTGCACCACGAAGATTTTAGCGGGCAGTATGGTAAGTTTTTTGGAGCATACCGCAATGCACCCTGGTATATTGAACAGAAGAAGGAGGCAGAAGCTCTGGCAACTAAATTAGGGTATAGCAAAGTATCTGAAGAGAAACTGGCTGTAGCGCTAAAGATCAGGAATTTTGTAATAGGCGGTGGCTTCATGTTTGCCATGTGCTCTGCTACAGATAGTTTTGATATTGCCCTTGCTGCCGAGGGAGTAGATATTTGCGAGCCTATGTTTGATGGCGACCCAAGCTCTCCTAATTACCAGAACAAGATAGATTACAATAAGTCGATGGCATTTAAAGATTTCACTTTAGAACGGAATCCTGTGGTTTATGAGTTTTCGGATATTGATACTACTACAAAACGCAATATAATGCCCGATAATGATTATTTCACTTTAATGGAATATTCGGCAAAATGGGATCCTATACCATCGATGTTATGCCAAAGCCATACGCAGCTTGTAAAAGGTTTTATGGGTCAGACAACGGCTTTTGCCGGCGACAGGGTAAAATCTAACGTACTGGTTATGGGCGAGCAAAAGCAAAATGGCGAGGCACGTTACATTCACGGCACTAAAGGCAAGGGAATGTTTACTTTTTACGGTGGCCATGACCCCGAAGATTATCAGCACCGTGTAGGTGATGCCCCAACGGTACTGGACCTGCACCCTAATTCTCCCGGCTACAGGCTGATACTGAATAACGTACTTTTTCCTGCAGCAAGAAAGAAAAAACTTAAAACATAATATAAAAAAAATCTTATAATTTATAAGCAATTTGGTCATTGCGAGGAACGAAGCAATCTTTAATAGAGATTAATTCGTTCACCACAATAACCATTTTTTTTGTTAAACCCACGTAATAATTATCAATATTTAATTGAGATTCTTCAACTACGCTACGCTTCGTTCAGAATGATAAATGCAATCTAATTCAGTACAAATAATTATACATGGTGAGCAATCGACTCCGACTCTTTGCGGCTGTTGATAATAGCAACAACATTATTTATCTTTTCTGTTAGTGCAACAACTAAATCGTCCCGCTGGGCAATACTAAGTGCCTGCTTTATAGCATCGGCTTCGTCAGGGATAATTTCATAGGTTACGTTTTTACCACTTGCAGTAATACCCTCAAGCAGGTGGCCCACAATATTTTGAGCATCATTACCGCGCAGGCTTTGCTCCTGGCGAATAATTATATGGTCGAACATTCGGGCAGCAATAGCGGCACAATCACGGACATCCTGGTCCCGACGGTCGCCAATACCCGATATAATACCTATTTTCCTGTCGGCTTTAAGTGTTTTTATATAATCTTCTACTGCTTCATAGCCATGCGGATTATGTGCATAATCTACAAGTACTTTAAAATTACCCATATCAAAATGGTTCATGCGTCCGGGTGTTAAATTATATCCCGGTACAAAACGCTCTAAAGATATGTGTATTTGTTTACTGCTAAATCCGCACACGTATGCAGCAAGGGTGGCAGCAAGTGCATTGGCGACCATACATTTTATCTTTCCACCATCAGTAAGCGGCACATCTGCCACGTGCGATACATGTATTACTCTGGCATCCTGTTTAATGGTAAGATAACCATTTTCAAAAACGGCTATCGTTTTACCCTCAGCATAAAAACTGTGAATATGTTCACTCTTGGGGTCGGTGCTAAAATAAGCAACATTACAGCTAAGTTCACGGCCTATCATTCTGCAGTAACGGTCATCGGCATTAAGCACAGCCCATCCCTTTTTCTTTGCGCTTCGGGCAACTACAGCCTTAACCTTCGCAAGGTCGCGAAGGGTATGTACATCATTAAGCCCTAAGTGGTCTTCTTTAATATTAGTAATAACTGCCACATCGCATTCGTCAAAACACAATCCCGAGCGTAAAATTCCGCCTCGCGCAGTTTCAAGAATAGCAAACTCTACCGCAGGGTCTTTTAAAATATACTCGGCACTAACAGGCCCGGTTGTGTCGCCCTCCTTCATTAAGACGTTGTCTATATAAATACCATCAGTGGTAGTAAAGCCGGTTTTATACCCGTTGTTTTGGGCAATATGTGCCAGTAGTCGGGTAGTCGTAGTCTTGCCATTGGTACCGGTAACGGCTATAATAGGGATACGGCTTGGTTTACCCGTAGGATACAGCATATCTATTACCGGGGCGGCTACATTGCGCGGCTTACCCTGAGATGGTGCAAAATGCATCCTGAAGCCGGGTGCCGCATTAACCTCCAGCACTACTCCGCCTGTATGCCTTAACGGCTGTTCTAATGTAGGAGCCATAATATCAATACCACAAATGTCGAGGCCAATAATTTTAGCCACCCTCTCTGCAAGTGCAATATTATAAGGGTGCAAATCATCGGTAACATCTATAGACGACCCTCCGGTACTAAGGTTTGCGGTTGCTTTAAGATAAACTATTTCATCAACATCAGGAATACTGTCTAACGTGTAGCCCTGTTTATGTAAGAGGTCTTCGCTCTCTTTATCAACAATAATTTTAGTGAGTATATTTTCATGGCCATCGCCCCGTTTTGGGTCAAAGTTTACAATGTCGACCAAAGTATTTATCGTGTCAATGCCATTGCCTGTAATATGTGCAGGTACCCTTTTTGAGGCTGCTACAAATTTATTGTCTATAACCAGCACCCTGAAATCAAAGCCTGTTATAAATTGCTCTGCAATTACCCTGCGGCTGTGTATTTGGGCAAAAGCCAATGCCCGTACCGCTTCGTCCCAGGTTTTAATATTTATTGTTGCACCACGGCCATGATTACCATCAAGAGGTTTTAATACCAACGGATAGCCAATAGTATCTACAAGTTGTCTTAGTGTATCTTCATCTGTACACACTCCGCCTTTTGGTACAGGGATAGAGGCATCAGACAATATTTTTTTAGTCTTATTTTTATCAGAAGCCAATCCCGCAGCAAGTAAACTTGTTTTACAGGTTGTTGTAGCCTGGAAGCGCATTTGGTTAACGCCATAGCCCAATTGTATGGTAGAATCTGTACCCAGCCTGAAATAGGGGATGCCGCGTTTTACGGCTTCATCTACAATACTTTTAGTACTTGGGCCAAGTGTGTTTTTTCTGAATATTTCTTTAAGACTATTTATGTCGGCCTGTACATCATAAGGTATATTGTTAACTAATGATTGTGCAATGTTTACGGCGGCCTGCGCTGCATACTTACCGGCTTCTTCATCTTCATAGGCAAAAACTACGTTATAAACTCCTTCATCGTTAGTAGATCGTGTACGGCCATAGCCGGCATTCATCCCTGCCAATGATTGTATCTCTAATGCTATATGCTCTGCAACGTGCCCCATCCAGGTACCTTCTTCCACGCGATGAAAGAAACCGCCATAAACCCCTTCAGAACATTCATGGCTTACCATAGAGGGCAACAGGTTTTTAAGGCGCTCTGTAAACCCGGGAATTTTATTGGTAGGGAAATTTTCGAGTACGCCAATATCAAGACGCATTTGTATTAATTTTTTGCGGTAGTTGCTCCAAACATTAGGACCACGCAGCACCTGTATTTTTAATATTTTCATGGCAGAGAGTATAGTAAGTTATTTACATGCAATAGTTTATAGCCTTAATTATAGCAAAATAAATAGCAGTCATGTCAATTTCAATACGCCTTAAGAAATATTTAGGAGCTGTTATATTTAAAATTTAGCTAAAATTTACATTAACAAAACATAAGTAAAACTTTTCGGTAACCTGCAATAAAAAAGGGAGCCAAAATAGCTCCCTTAGTATGGTTATTATAACATAGCATCCTCGTTCTCTTTATCGAGGTAGCCCTGTACAATTTGTATGGCATTTGCAATAACATCGCTAAGTGCCGTAATATGGCTGCCTTCCTGCGCGTTGCTTATGGCATGTTTAATAGCATCGGTTTCTTTAGGGATAACCTCATAAGTAACCTCACGACCGGATGCTTTAAAGCCTTCAAGCAGCAGGCCGTTAATCTCCTCTTCGGTACGGCCGCGCAGGTGCTTTTCGTTTCGCATAATAATATGGTCAAACATTCGGGCAGCAATTTTTGCACACTCCTTAATGTCCTGGTCGCGCCTGTCGCCTACACCAGATATGATGCCTATTTTTTGGGTTGCCTCTACATTTTGCAGATAATCTTCCACGGCAAGATAGCCGGCTGGGTTATGGGCAAAATCTATAAGTACTTTAAATTTCCTGAACTCAAAAATATTCATTCGGCCCGGTGTTTGTGCCGTACCCGGAATAAATGTTTGCAATGAAAGACTGATGTCTTCGGTCTTAAAGCCCCACAGGTATGAAGTAAGTGTTGCGGCCAGTGCATTGGCGATCATGAATTTTGCCTTACCGCCAAGCGTAAGCGGAACGTGCGATGCTTTTTCTACCCTTATTTTCCACTCGCCTTTTTTAATGGTAATAAAGCCATTTTCGTAAACAGCTGTAACACGGCCAGCTTTTGCCTCTTCTTTAATGAAAGGGCTGTCTTCGTCAAGGCTAAAGTAAGCCACGTTGCACTCCAGCTCTTTACCTATTTTTATACACTCAGGGTCATCGCCATTTAAAACAGCCCAACCGTCTTTTTTCACGCTGCGCGGAATCACCCTTTTGACACGGGCAAGGTCGTCTATGCTATGGATGTCGCTTAAGCCTAAATGGTCTTCCTGAATATTGGTAATAATACCAATGTCACAGCGGCTAAAGCCAAGGCCGGAGCGAAGGATTCCTCCACGGGCAGTTTCTAATACGGCAAATTCTACCGTAGGGTCCTTTAATATATATTCTGCACTAAAAGGTCCTGTAGTGTCGCCTTTTTCGAGCATGTGGTTTTGTACATAAATACCATCAGATGTGGTAAAGCCTACTTTAAAACCGTTGTTTTTTACGATGTGTGCCAGCAATCGGGTAGTAGTAGTTTTACCATTAGTACCTGTTACGGCAAAAATAGGAATGCGGCTTGGCTTACCAGGAGGGTACAACATATCTATAACCGGGGCGGCTACATTGCGTGGTAAACCGGATGACGGTGCAAGGTGCATACGGAAACCCGGTGCTGCATTAACCTCAAGAATAACACCGCCATTTTCTTTAAGTGGCTGTGTCAGGTTTTCTGCCATAATATCTATACCGCAAACATCAAGGCCTATAACACGGGAAATCCTTTCTGAAAGGAAAATGTTTTCCGGATGCATCATATCGGTAACATCTACAGATGTTCCGCCCGTACTAAGGTTGGCTGTTGATTTAAGGTAAACGATCTCTCCAATAGCCGGAACCGTTTCGGTAGTATACCCTTTCTTTTCAAGCAGGTCGGTAGTATCACGGTCTATGGTAATCTCGGTTAAGACATTCTCATGCCCGTAACCACGTCGGGGGTCTTCATTTTCCTTATCAATAAGTTCCTGTATTGTAAGCTGCCCGTCGCCCTGTACGTGAGCGGGTACCCTTTGTGCTGCCGCCACAACTTTATTATCTATAACAAGCACACGGAAATCGTACCCTGTAATAAATTTTTCAACAATAACGCGGCTGCCGTATTTTTGGGCAAACTCCAGCCCGGCAAGAGCATCTTCAAAATTTAATACGTTTATAGATGCGCCCTTACCGTGATTGCCATCAAGTGGTTTTAGCACAATAGGGTAGCCTATTTCATCAATAATAGTTTTAAGGCTTTCTTCATCGGTACAAATACCACCACCGGCTACAGGTATGGAGGCTGCCGAAAGCATACGTTTTGTCTGCTCTTTATTACAGGCTATATCTACAGCTATATGGCTTGTTTTATTAGTAATCGTTGCCTGAAAGCGCATCTGGTTAATACCGTAGCCTAGTTGTACAAGCGAGTTGGTGCCAAGGCGTATCCACGGAATGTCGCGCGCTACGGCTTCTTCTACAATACTGCCTGTACTTGGGCCTAAACGGTCGCGCTCACGAATCTTGCGCATGTTGTGTATATCGGCTTCAAGGTCATATTCATGACCTGCAATAAGAGCTTCGGCAATACGTACCGATGCTTCGGCAGCGTAAATACCAACATTCTCTTCCAGATAGCTAAACACTACATTGTATACACCGGGAGTTTTAGTTTCGCGGGTGCGGCCAAAACCGGTATCCATACCGGCAAGGGTTTGTATTTCGAGAGCAATATGTTCTATAACATGCCCCATCCATGTGCCACGTTCTATGCGGGAAAAAAAGCCTCCCCTAACACCTTCTGAACAGCGATGGGTAACAAGCGATGGCATTAAAGCTTCTATCCTTTCCCTAAACCCGTCTATTTTATTAGTGGGGTTTTGTTCCATTTCCTCGAGGTCGAGGCGCATTTGTATCAGTTTTTTTCTTTTTACGCTCCATATATTGGGTCCGCGCAGTGCCTGGATTTTCTCGATTTTCATAAAATGGCAAAAATGGGGATAAGGTTAATGTAAATTAGTAAAATATATTCTTGTTTTTGTTTTTTTAGTAAAGTACGACAAATGCGTTTTAAATGGCATTTCATCGTTAGAAAATTACTTAAAAAAATAATTAAAAAGTATCTTTGCGGTAAATATTTTATAAAAAGCCTGATTGGTAACAATTAAGCGAGAAATAATTAACCGTAAATTGCGTTTTTTACGTATTTAATTACTTTTGCACTATGAATAATGTACAGGGAAAACTGATAATTATAGGGGGAGCGGTAGATAAAGGCAGTTTTACTGAGGTGTCTTTTGACCAGAATATAGCGAACAACCTAAACTTTTTTGAAACAGGGATTTTAAGCCGGATCATCCGTGAGTCTAAACACGGGGAAGAGTCGCGCATTGAGGTTATAACAACGGCATCAGTCATACCAAGACAGGTAGGCCCACAGTATGTTAAGGCATTTGAGTATCTTAAGGCTAAAAATGTTGGCCTTATGTATATTGAAAAACGTGAGCAAACTAAAGACCCCGAAATACTGGAACGCATACAGGCAGCAGATGTAGTTATGTTTACCGGTGGCGACCAGCTTAGGTTAACATCTATACTTGGCGGTACAAAATTGCATGACATTATTCTTGATAAATTTAAGAACGAAGATTTTATATATGCCGGTACATCTGCGGGTGCTGCTGCGGCATCCAATAACATGATCTATCAGGGTAGCAGCCAGGAAGCACTGCTTAAAGGTGAGGTGAAAATTACCAGCGGCCTTAGCCTTATAGAAAACGTAATTATAGATACCCACTTTGTACAACGTGGGCGTATAGGGCGTTTGTTTCAGGCTGTTGTGGGTAATCCACGCGTTCTTGGTATAGGCCTTGGCGAAGATACCGGGCTGCTTATTACCAGCGACGGCAGGATGGAGGCTATAGGATCGGGACTTGTGATACTGGTAGATGGCCGCCAGATAATGGATACGAACTTAACCCAGGTAGAACTTGGCAAGCCAATATCTATAAACAACATGATAGTGCACGTTATGAGTATGTATGATACTTACGACCTTAACACGCATTCTATGGAAATACATAACTCGCAATATTCATTGCCATTGTATGTTCCTGCAGAGGCAGATGCAGACGAGGCAATTAAAACAGATGATGTAGAGTAAGTTTTAATGAAAATAATATGGGGCACAAAGGCTCACGAAGTTTATAACATGGTTGTAATTTCTTTGTGAATCTTTGTGCCCTCTTCGTGTAACTTTGTGTAACAAATTTTAAAAGATGAAAATAATTATACACGGCGGTTTCTTTAGCGAATCTACTACCGATGCTCAAACTAAACTCGCCAAACAGGAGGCACTTACTGCTATTGTAAAAAAATCGTACGATTATCTTAAAACTCATACTGCTACTCAAACGGTGGTATATGCACTGTCATTGTTAGAAGACAGTCCGCTGTTTAATGCGGGAATAGGGTCGCAGATACAAAGCGACGGGCAAATACGTATGAGTGCTGCCTTAATGGATGGCGCAACCCAGAAGATGAGTGGTGTTATTAATGTACAGAATGTGCAGAACCCCATTTTTGTAGCCGAAAAACTAATGCCTTATGACGATCGTGTTTTAGGTGGAGAAGGGGCAACCCAGTTTGCACACGCCAATGGTTTTGCAAAATTTAGCACGGAGACACCTGAAAGACGTGCAGAATATGAAAAAAAACTTGCAGGAACGGGCATAGGAACCGTGGGCTGTGTAGCGCTTGATGCTGATGGCAAACTTGCTGTGGCAACATCTACCGGAGGTAAGGGTTTTGAAATGGTAGGGCGTATAAGTGATAGTGCCACCGTTGCCGGAAATTATGTCAATGCCTTTTGTGGCGTAAGCTGTACCGGTGTGGGCGAAGATATTGTGAGCAACGCCACCGCTGCAAAAATTGTTACCCGCGTTACCGATGGTATGCCAATAAATGATGCATTTGCCAAAACGTTTAGCGAGCTGAAACCTTATGACGGTTTTGCCGGTGCTATTGCTATAGATGCCCAAGGAAACATTTTTCATCAGGACTCACACCCAAGCATGGTTTTTGCCAGTTTTGATGGGGAGAGTGTAGAAGTGTTTAATTAGTTTAAGCATGTCTGCTGTTATTTAGATCGCAGTCGTAATTTTCAATATACAACAAACCCGTAAGTAATTGCTTACGGGTTTGTTATTTAAAGTATCTATAGACATTTAATCTACTCTTTTGTCTATAAAATATCGTGGCCTTTTTTTTACTTCGAGGTATATTTTGCCAATGTATTCGCCAAGGATACCAAAGCAGAACAATTGTACACCGCCTAAAAAATACATAGGTAAAACTGTCGACAACCATCCAGGTACAACATGACCAAGAAAGAGAGCAAATATTGCATAACCTGACATTATAAGACAAAGCACAAATATTGCAAAGCCTATTATAGTTACCAATCTTAGAGGGTAATTGCTAAATGATGTTACGCCATTCCAGGCAAATGATGCCATTTTGCTAAACGGATATTTAGATTCTCCTGCAAAACGCTCCAGCCTGTTGTAATATACAACATCATTACTAAAACCTATAGATGGAATTATGCCTCTTAAAAAAAGATTAACTTCGTCAAATTCTGCCAATGCATTTAATACCCTTCTGCTGCATAAGCGATAGTCTGCATGGTTGTGAACAATTTTTATTTTCATTCGCTGCATTAAGTTGTAAAACAATAATGCAGTGTTTCTTTTAAAAAGTGTATCTGTAGTTCTTTCTTTCCTTACACCATAAACAACATCAGTGCCCTGCTTAAACTTAAGGATCATTTCTTCAATTACAGTAATATCATCTTGCAAATCGGCATCAATAGATATAAGAGCATCTGCTTCATCTTTAAAAGTGAGCAATCCTGCCAACAATGCTTTTTGATGGCCTACATTACCAGCCAGTTTTAAGCCCTTAATATGCTGGTGTAAAGCTGCATTTTCGGCTATTTTTAACCATGTAGTATCTCTACTGCCATCATCTACAAATACGACAAAACTTTTTGGAGATATCAAATATTTAGCAACAAGGTTTCTGATAATCTCATTTAGCTGGTTTGCAGTTTCATCAAGCACTAATTCTTCATTATAACAAGGCGAAACAATTCCTATTATTGGTTTTTGCATACTTAAGGTTTAATGTAGCAATTTGCAGTTTTATTGCAATTATTAAAATAATGGTTGCCCTTCATTATTGTTTAGTTTGATTATAACAACATTATCTACTTTTTGAATAGACTCCTTATTTGGCCACACAGGCATTGCCGTTGCGGCCAGTTTAGCTTTATCATAAGCTTCTTTACTGTCAGGGTATCTGTAATTTGCAATGTCATGAGATTTAAAAAGGCATATTATTCTAAAATTACTCCCATTATCCCAATTTAAAATTGAACCGCCAAATATTTCAGAATCATTTAAGCGGTATTCACTATGGTGCTCATAGGGTAGTCCGCCATAAAAAAAGACGTAATCTGAAGCGGGGTTGAAATCCGGGTATTTTGTTTGTATGATATTATCTATTTTTCTCGCAAGGGCCTCATCATGTTTAGAAATCTTGTTTGCAGAATAGTACAGCGAAGACACAAAATAAATATTTATTAGGCAAACAATACTACATGCCCAAACAACTTGTTTTTCGTATTTTATTCCTGATAATACCTGAACAATAACAAACGCAAATACGATACCTGATGTTAAATAAATTCTTGGAGGGTGGTATCCGTTAGTAATAAAAAATGAAAAAATATAAGGTAGAATTATAAATACAAGTAAAAGTAGCGACCTTATTAAAGCATGTTTTCTAGCAATAATAAATTTTATAATAAGGGCAACCGTAGCGATGGTAGCAAGTATAAATGTCCTGTTGCCATAATAAAAACTACCAACAAAATTTTTTGTAAGTATATGAAAGAACTTTATAAAAGGATTGGAAGTATCCGTCCCAGCCAAATATGATGACAGGAAACTGCCTCCATTTGGTGCTGGTGGGCATAATATTTTTGTAGATATATAATATAATACAAGTGCTAAAAGCATCATGGCACCAAAGTACAAGGCTTTTTTAAATTCTGTTTTAATTGAAAATTCCTCAAGATATGTGTTTTGAAAAGTATAAATTATATATATGGTTACAGGTATTAGTACTAACGCCTGATAAATAGCAACAACAAACATTATTATAATCGACGAAGCTACTAAATTAATAATAGACGATGGAGCCAAAAAGTTATGAGAACTTTTTATGTAAAGCTTTAACGCAACTGCCGACAGTAAAAAGCCCAGTGCAATACCCACCGACTGCATAATGAATACCATTTGATATGCCATTTGCGGAAACGTTAAAAACAGGCCGCAAAATAAGTAGCCGTTAATTCCTTTAAGTTTAAAGATGTCAGAAAGTGTGGTTGCTGCCACGCCTAACAGTAAAAGGCTTATCAGTAATGTTATATAAGGGTCGTGGCCATGAAAAATATGATAATGTATAAGGTTTGTTCCCCACCTTCCTAAATTAAGAGATGCATCCGGATAGGCCGGAACTTCATTATCTACAGTTAAGCTGTAATTTGTTAGTGCAAAACCATAGGCAACTAAAATAGTAAAAATGGAAAAAAATACTAATCTTGCGTTTGCAATATTAATTTTATTCATGGGGTATATTGGTTAAGTATATAGTGCAAACATAATATTTTATTAGATTTTAGGGACTATAAATATTGTTTTTATTAATACAGATTTTAAACTTAAAGTGTTTGTTATAATGGAGATGCCTGCAATAACTTTTTGTTAATAGTGATTTGCTAAAATAATAACAAAAAACCCGTTTATTGCTAAACGGGTTTTGCTGTGTAAGTAAGAAATAAATATATTGTTTATAAAACGTTTTTATTTAACCTGGTTAACTATCGCTTCAAAAGCTTCAGGGTGGTTAGCAGCA
>Ga0247815_10000656_pt1 | contig 27141 bp, 27 predicted proteins | sample UWRJL194509B1_FD_181014 | JGI IMG/M metagenome (GOLD analysis project Ga0247815, IMG submission 181014) | Plant litter microbial communities from Arlington Agricultural Research Station in Wisconsin, United States - UWRJ-L194-509B-1 | ecosystem: Environmental > Terrestrial > Plant litter >...
GTCACGAGCCACGCTGCAGCGTCAATCATCAGTGAGAAAAGGGCCTGGAGCTATGACCCAGGAACCTACACGAGTTCCCTACGTATGGAACAGTTGTCTCCAAGAAGAATTGCGAGGCGCCAGCGAATAGGGGATAGAGGCGGCGGGCGAAGTTTGTGTCAGAAGGATTATGCAGATAATGCTCCCAGAGCGTCTGTAACATCCATAAACCACCTGTAGGCCAGGTGCCGTACTGTGCCCCGTCAACTACAATACACATTAACCCCAGTTCGACGAGATCAGCAAACTTTCGCAAAGAGAAATCAAGACGTACTAGGCCAGGTCGCGCGCCACTGATCGGTGCTGGGAGGTTCGGTCAACACCAGACACACAGTACGTGCCGTGTGCTGCATCAGGCGACGCACTTGTGATGTACAACCCACGGTGGACTACCCGAGCTCGCAGCACTGCTGCTGGCACCCCAGAGGTTCTGTGCGGTTTCGCGCCCGCTGACGGCAACCTCCTCCATCATCTTCGTCAAGCTTTCCAATGTCTCAGGTAGATTCCATAACTCAGCACCCCAGTAGTTCATCTGAATCTGTGCGACTGTCAGAGCACGGGACACCTTACAAACACGGAACATACGTTTATGTTGATCGTGAATTTGCTGCAGAAGCATGTATGAGCTCTGAGATATCAGTCGTGCTCTGGCGGCAGAAATACGACGTACCTCTGCCACAGTACGCTCAACTGATTCTGCCAGATACCCTGCAGGTTTGCCGGCTGGACCGCAAGGGGACCACTCGATCCAATCAACAACGCACGCCCGTAGTTGACGAATAGTGATATGAGGCCGAGGTCTGGTACGGCCATTGCCTTCTGGATCCGCACGTCCGTTGCTAGGGAACTCAGACTCGCCACATTTCCGAGATCAATGCTGAATCGGTTGAAAAATCCCTGCCATGTCGACTTGTGCCGCGAAAACAGCGTGTCGAAGTCGGTGGTGGGCAGTGCGTTAAATGTCGCAGAATTCCGCCCAGAGGCGTCACCGCCGGATCCATCGCGGTAGCTGTTGAAGCTGCTCGCAATTGACAGCACGATCGTCGCGCTAGCCGCACCAGAAACGGTTATCCTATTGTTGGCAACTGTCTGGTTTCCTCCGTTGATGTAAACTTGCGCGCGGACCTGATAATTCATGACACCCGGAACGCCGGATTCGCCAGTATTACGCGCGCTCATAAGCATCTGTGACGAAGTTGAGCTCTGGCTGATGACGGACTGTGGCGTCGTCAGCCATGTCGTGAAGTAGATCCCGTTTGCTGGCCCGCTGATACGCATGACTGCCGGACAAGTTAGTCTGTGCTCAACCAGATGCGTTTAAGCGCGCGGGTACCCCGCGCACCAAGCACATTGTCTGCCATAGATGAGAAAAGCTCGCGGGTGTATGTGTTCCCGCTCTGTATTGAGTCAACGTACGCTTTAGAGGAGCATGCCTACAAGGACTCACATAGGTGTACGAGGTGGTAGCCAGATTAGTACTGACATCAAGCTGGCGACGGTAGTTACTCGTGACGTTGTGGTTGGTGCTTATCATGAGCGCGCCAGCGGTTTGAAAGTTTGCTGAAAGCACAATACATTAATAACGTGACGGAGAGACGGTCGCTTGGTATAGTTGGATACACACTCTGCTGTTGGGGGTTCCCAAGTAGGTTCGCGTTGATTGCAGACTCGGCATCCGCGTATTTGCCCTGGTTGATAAGGTTACGAATGTTGGGCAGAGCGTTTCGAGCCCCAGCATGTGTCGGCACATATGGACCACCTGATCCAATTGTCATGGTCAGTGCACGTTTTGTTTCTCATCATGCACCACCAATGTACCGGACCAGATGGTATCTTCGTTCAAGGCAATGGTGTCGCTAGTCGTTCCGCCAAAGTAAGACGCCCCTGTGAGAATTGATTTGAGTAAAAACAACGTGGTGTTCATCACATGGGCGACTCACCCAATCGGCCGTTACCAATAAGGAGGGAGTCGGTGAAGTTGGCCGCAGGCTGTCCAAACCATAGCACAGTCTCTTGGTACCCGAAGACTCTGGTAGCAGCGAGCGAGAGGACGAGGAGCGTGGGTAGGAACAGCATTGTGCTGATGGTAGCCTATCTATAGAGGCACTAGCATCTTTATAACTGTCTCGATACCCAACAACGAAGCGAAAGATTCATTCATTGGCAACAGCTGGACTAGTCATGTGCGGAGAAGGTCGGCTCTCGAAACATGTTTAGTGGTGCATGGTCTAGTCGGCAGGCGGAACGACGATATTGGGAACGAGCTGTAATGCAGGTGATCTATGAGCTGGTGTACGAAGGACCGATTTCGGCGTTGTTGTCGGACAATTGTGAGTCTCTTTGCGACCCCGCCACTCGATCGGCGGCCGGTTCGCAAGAGGCCGTACTCGAGGAACAAGCCTGAAAGCGCGACATTGTGCGCAAGTTCAAATGTTCAGGCCAAGCTTAAAGCTAAGCGCATAGTGTTACTCGCTTTGAGTGCCGCGTTGGCGTTGGCCGTCGCTTCCAAAGTAAAGAATGTTCAGAAGGAGCTGGGCGTGCTGTTCGAGGCTTGTGCACGCAACTCCATATTGATGAACTAAAAGCAATCTGGAGGAAGGCATTGTTTACTGTGTGGCCTGAGTCTGGGTGAGGTTGGCTTTCTGCTGATCCGTCGGGACGACGGCTATAGCTAGATGCTCGCTGTCCTACTTCGAGGGGCATTGAATGGGGCATAAGAGCAAATAGCCATGCTTGTTCAAGGCATTGATATGTTGAATTTGAGGGCTGGAAGAGCCACCGATTCCTGAGCTTCTGAGTTGTGAGGGCAACATTCTAAAATCGGAGTTCAAACTACCCTGTCACTGCTTTCGCTCCTGATTTCTTCCAGCTCTGCTATGTATCGAGTGTAGCAGTTGGTAATTGGTAAGCGATATCAATATTTGTTATGGACTAGTGCGTTCCGGGCCAATTGGCGACCAGAGAATGATCCTGATCATCTAGCAACTTTACAGGACGTCGTCGCCCACCTGTCCACCCCGCTTTCTACTAGAACAGAGTTATGCGATGTATTAAATCGACGCAAACGGTAGGAACTGCCGGGCGGATGGACGCTCACGCGCGCATGCGCGTATTTTACAACTCACAGAGTCAACTTGAGCGCCGGTTGCGAGCGTTTGAGCTCCTGCCGCTCTCAATCATAGTTGTCGTAAAGCTTGAGGGATAAAATGGGCTTTCATTCCAGAATGAATAACCAGTGACGCTACGAAGTTCGTGGATCAAGGCTCGGTCGGTGCTCATGTTGCTCAACCGATTGTTACCCGCCATATCTCGGCATCTCTTTGACTCGTGTACTCACGACCATATGTGTCTGATTTTTGCGTACTTTTCAGATGCTTCTGTCGGCGATGATGTGGTTCTTTCGCAGATCTAATCCTTGTAATCTCTCAGAATCACGCAAACTTGGGCTATCCACGTGTCAGCTCTTGATGAGCCACCATTGGTCTCTTTCAAGCTGAGGGTCTGATTCAATTATCTGATAATACCGCTGTCCGATTGACAAGCTGGTCGAACGCTCTAGGCCTTCCAGGAAGGTCGACATCCATTTTGTAAGCCGCCGACCGGCGGGCGATCGCCCTACGCTAAATTCACTAACCTCGCTAACTTAATCAACCACAGCATCGTTAAGCTGCTAATCAGATGCCCTATTAAATCACGGCAGACGGACAGTATGACATGAATTCCACTCCGGGGATTTGCGAAAGTACGATGCTGTGGCCTGTGGCCGACAGTGCCACCGCAATAACTGTCCTGATCACCGTATTGATTGGAGCTCAAGGTTCTCGCCGATGGTGGGGCTCTCCCGTGAGTACGGCATCAGGTGGCGTGCTCAATGAATTATGTCGGCGCCCGCTTGCGCCCGCGCCTGTCACAACTGACTGACCGCTTTGGCATGTCGAGGCACCAACCGTCATGGAACTATTCAAAAGGGCTGGGCTCTTGCTTTCTCATGCATTCAGCTGCTTATCATGTCCTCTCCGCTGATTCTCCAGCCACTGCCGACATTCGATGTTGCACTACTGATCAAACTCGCAGGAAGTGTCCTCGCCATCTCTGTTGTCTCCATTGCGGCTTTATGGCGTCGATCGAGCCTCCCAACCCCACCGGGTCCACCTCCTATGCCAGTCATCGGAAACCTCCTGGACATGCCACCCGCGAATAGCTCCCCTTGGCTCAAGTATAGTGAATGGGCGCTGAAATACGGTGAGAGCAGAAGTAACGTTAGTGCCGTCTCAGTGGCTTACTGACCATTCTATTTAGGCGACGTCGTCCACCTGAAGTCACTCGGGCAGCACATGATCATTCTCAACTCTGCGGAAGCCTGTGAAGATCTCCTCGTCAAACGAGGGTGCACTTACTCTGACCGGCCGGTCTCAACTATGGCTGACATGTATGCTTCATACGTTCCCGCCCTGACTTGCCGAATCTTCCTTGATTCATAATTTCCCCTAGGTCCGGCTGGGGTCAATCTCTGGTTATGCAGTCGCACAACGACGCATTTCGGAGGATGCGTCGCATGTGTGCGCCGTTGATGGGCACGTATCAGTACCTTGCCTTCGTACCGTACATCGAGCGCGCCACGCACGAGTTTCTTCGCCGGTTGAGCGTCAACACAGGCGAAAACTCGGTCAAAGATCATTTGCACTGGTTTGTTCAGACCGCTCATGAACATGAACATGTTGAACGAGAGCTGACGTGCGTGCAGGCTGAATGCCGGCACCATCCTCAAGATGGTGTACGGCTACACCATTCAGGATGACGATGACCCCTTCGTACGCAATGCGGATCGCGCGCTAAGGAACTTCTCAAAGGCCTCGACGCCCGGGTGGATTGTAGACGTGGTCCCGTCTCGTGCGCGCTCTTGTGCCTGTTGTGCCTAGCGCTGATGTTTGGTTATTCATTTTTCAGTCCGTCGGCTTCCTCTCTGGATACCAGGTACCAAATTTCTCCGTCTCGCAGCGGGTTGGAAAGAGGAGACGGATCGAATGTATGACGGGCCCTTTGACTGGGTTAAGCAGCAGATTGTGAGTTGCATGTCTATTTACCGTGGTCCCGAAAAGTTTGCCAACCGCAGAACCCGGCCCCCGAAAGGTTGAGGGCGAACACTCCGATCCAGAGAGTATTATCTCAAAATATGTCGAGAAAGATTTAGACCCAGAGATGGAGCGACTCGTCAAGTACGGCATGGGGACAATATATGCTGGTGCGCGCAGAAATCCTGGCACGGTTATACTCGCTGATAATAACTTTATCCGCAGGCGGGTCTGGCACTGTGAGTCTCGTGACTTTCGGCATCGTAAACAATATCCTCTAATTACATCTCGCAGTCCTTATCTGCACAGCGAACCTTCTTTCTGGCTATGACCCTGCACCCTGAGATCCAGCGTCGCGCGCAAGCCGAACTAGACGCGGTCACCGAAGGCAATCGCCTTCCGACGTACGCCGACAGGCCGCACCTCCCTTTCGTGAGCGCGTTGGTGTCGGAGGTGCTACGGTGGGGTCCCCCGATACCAGCAGGTACAATTTAAGCGATCGAACTGGTGCGATAAGCTGACAATGGGTCTGGCATAGGCATCCCACACGCGTGTCGCACTGAAGATGTGTATCGCGGGTGGCGCATTCCTGCTGGAACAATTGTCATTCCAAACGTTTGGTGAGGCTCGATATGCTCTTCAGAGTAGTGATTGCTGATCCACCATGACAGGCATCTGACACATGATCCCGCGCGCTGGAAGGATCCGCACACATTCAACCCGGATCGTTTCTTCGGAGAGGAGTCGAAACTTGATGTGGGATCATATGTCTTTGGCACTGGCAGACGGTAAGCACTAATCCTCTCATCTACTTCCCGTTGACCCCTCATCGGCCGCAGCGAATGCCCCGGCAAACCGTTCGCGGATATGCGACTCTTCGTGACGCTCGCCAGCATACTCGCCGTCTTCGATACTACAAAGCAGGTTGATGCGAACGGCAAAGAGATTGTCCCAGAGGTGCGATACTCTGGTGGCAGCATCAGGTGCGTCAACTCTTTGTAGAATCGTGCGATTAAAATGTGACGCCGCGTACGCAGCCACCCACTACCGTTTTCTTTCAAGGTGACACCGCGCTCGGATAAGGTGCTGGCGCTGCTGCAGTCAGCAGACCACTAAACACACCACGTTTAATGATCGCTTTTTCAACGAATCAATTAGTGTTCGGAAACTCTGGAATTCTACAGAAATCAACGCATAATAAAGATGACGAATTTACGCACATAGAATGGATCACAACCGAGCGAGACCCCCTGGCACTCATCAATCCGAGCTTGAGCAAGAGATCCCTCAAAGATTGACGCAAAGCGACTGGGAAGCATTGTATTCGTGCCCGCATGAGCAGTACGATTTAGCCGGACCACGAAATTGCTGGCGACAGCTGTGCAAGCAGACCAGGATTAGTTAAACCCATCGGCCAACTGGAAACACACCTGGCCAGCTGCGTCTAAAGGATGTGCATGTTCAATGCGGAGTAAAGGGACCAAGATTGGTAAAGTGAATGCTCCAGAAGCGGCCGAAGACTAGCTCCGATGAACATCCCACATTAAACTCCGCATATTGGGTTTGCCTTTGATTAAGTAGTTGAGAAAGGTAATGATATTGACTAACCCATCTATTTGCACTAGCAGAAGCAAATTTTATGAGTTCATAATAATGATTGTACCACGCATGTGTGGACTGTTGGCGAGTAAATCTGCAACTCGGATTCCGCACGTCTGCACAAAATATTCAGCTTTTGATAGCCAATACAGAGCTGGGACTGAAGCAAAAGAAACATACCAGCACAGATTCTGGCCGGCGGTGACGGGAGTTGGGCCTGATGTGATTACACTCCGGTTAGCTCCGCGGAGTTCTACGGCGATCAAAACCTGAATCGGACGTTCATATCAGTGTCACCGTCTCTACTAAATAATTGAATTTCTTTCCTTCGTTTCCCTGCAGCATATTTTCGGGTTCAGATGAATTTTTAAAGCTAGTAGCATACATCAGGCTGCATGAAGTTGTTTGAGGTTCGGCCATCATACGCACCGACCCGGCACCACGGTAACTTTTCCAAGGTAGGGGCGCTACAGTATCAGTCTCTACTAGACTCAATGGTGCCGCAGCTTCGTCTTGATCCGTCGCAACGTTCTTGTCTGTTCGATGACCTCTTTGCAGGGGTGGCAGAAATGTACCGTTCTGTGTTCTGGATAAACGAACGAGCAAGTAGCAACACGAAGTGTATTTACCATTTCCCCTAAGTTCTAGAAGAGCCTCATAAGATGCTCTCTCGATAAATGCAAGTTTGAACGAGGGTAGTCGGACGGCGGTACTTGGGTTGGCCGTCGGACGGGGAAGCCACAATATCCACATCCGGAACCGGAACGTACAGTGAGACAGAGGTGGGTTGCGTTCAAGTTCCAGAAACCGAACAGGCACAGCAGATATGCAGCGCGCTGTTTAATTGGAAACCAGAGACAAGTTGCGAGCGATAGTTTCGCATCGATACGTCTAAGAACAAGAGTTGGATGCGTGTCTGTGGGCGGTGAGTGAAACTGTCAGGAAGTGGCAAGTGGTCCGTGCGCCAGTAAGCGCCAATCCCGTGCACCATAAAAGACCAGTCGCGTACTGACTTTTGCCCCCATCTCTTATACTCGGACAAGTACTGAAGCCAGTGAGGGAAACCGAGGCTCAGTCTTTTGCTGATTGCAAACTTCAATCCACATCGTGCTACACTTCTGTGTATGCCAATCTTTGGAAACCCTTCTTTCGTTCCCTTCGCGTTGTTGGAGAGTCAGCCATGTTGGAATCGTGCTCTCTGGCAGTACGAATAGAACTGCATCTTGCATTTAGATCCAAATCGCTATCTAATTATTCATATCGTGAGCCACGAAGAACTGAACGCAGAATCCGTCCACCGAGTGGAGCGAGCAAGCGAATTTGATTCCAGTAAGGATTATTAACGGTTGCCGAGATTGGCGAAGGGTTTTGGACGCCAAGCAATGACTTGCGAGACGAAAGGTACCAAGACGTGGAAATGCGGGGCATGCATGATACGCACCAACCTGGAACGCTCGCGAGTTCTTGCTGCTGGGCGCCATTGGCTATGGGCATAGCTCGAAGGACGCAGTGAAGACGAACAGCGACTAACGCAAAAGCGTTTCAAAGACTGATTATGATTCTGTGGTGAGCGGCGGAGAACGGCGTGTCGTGTCTGCGGATGCGCACGTCGAAAGGATCTCGCAACATCCGCCGTCGGGCATGGTTGTATGGTCGCGCGTTGCAGCCCCACGAGTGCGAGGCGTACAGTGTGCACCAAGCCTCGCCAACGGACCGATCAATGAGCTGTCCGTGCTGTGGGCGCGAAAGGAGTCAAGTTGGGGGTCACTTCGTCGGTGGGGCTGCGCCATCTCGCAGCCATGTCGCGAATGACGATATACCTCACGCACGACATTCCCACATGGCCAGCGCATCTCGCGCGCTCCACTGCCTGAGCCCAGTCCATAGCGTGTTGAGTCATGTTACGAGGCCCTCAAGCGAAACGAGCGGCTGCTGCGAGTCAAACTAGTCGAGGGTCTCGGCGCACGATCCTGGGCAAAGGCAAACTTGGAGGCCACCCGGAATCAGCCCGATCCCACATCCCCGGGCCTGTCCGAGTCTCCCATCACGCCAGGCCACACCACGTTTCGCTTATATGCACCAAGTCAGATTTTGGACAGAGAAACGCAAGCAGCTGAGTCTGTTTCGCGTGGTTTGACTGACATGGTCGCGCAATACATGCTGCTAACTTAGTGACAATGTGACCAAACTTCGCACGTACGATCATGGCTATCACGTTGCTCAGTGAGACCGAATCAAAATAATAATCATAATTCAAAGAACGGATAGACCATCGGGGTTATCACTGATAGCAGAACGAGGGATCACGTACATCTGTAAAGCGGGACGCTAGCACTTTTTGTTTGTTTGTTTGTTACTCAAATACCCGCTGAATGATCTGAAAAAATCACAATTTCAAAATCTGCGGCCTGGAGGGCATGAAGCGTTCCAGCACTGTGCCCTCAAAACGGTGAAATACCTCTAAGTACGAGTTAGCGGAGTTTGAAAGCGCGTCGCTGCTCGTTGAAAGTCCGCGATGTCGATAAACGAGAAGCGCTGGTCATGTAACAGCTGTCTAAAATGTAAAACAGAGCTATGGGGTCAAATATATGATGACAAACATGAAAATAGCAGTAGAAACTCTCAGGAACCACTGCCAGTATCAAAATCTTAAACGTACGGGATTGCTCGTGTACAGAGAAACAGCCTTCTTGCTGCATGTATATGGAGAAAAACCGGGCTGTATAATGTACGATATCGCTCAGAGCATTGCTATCTTACAATCGATTATATCCTGCCACTCGACAAGCGAACGATCAACACTGTACATACCCCACGCAGTGGCAAACCTTGAATGAAGCTACACACGGTCCGGCTCGACAGTACCAGAAAGACTAGTAGATATGTACATTCTCTTGCCAGCACAAAGTCCAGTCCTCACCAGCATGTAACACTCCAGCATCGGCGTTGATGGTGATGCGACGCCTGCTGATGAGAGTGTTGTGCGGTAGAGATAGATGAGCTCGATAGTCCGGCGGTACCCACAGAAGAAGTTCATCCCGTGGTCCCAAAAGCCATCCGTTACATAAGCCAGTTGTAGAGAGCGCGGCGATGAGATCTCTGGTATTTACTGAAGTTGCCGAGCGGGCCGCTTCGATATCCCAGACACGTATGGTCTCGTCATTGGAGCAAGACACGATGGACCGACCGTCAGGTGTGAATGCAATAGAAGTTACGCATTCAGAATGTCCGTAAAGCGTGACAACCTGCGCGCCTGTTTCTGCAGTCCACAAACGAATGGTACGGTCACTTGACCCACTTCCTATGAGACAACCGTCGGGAGAGAAGGCTACGGAGTTTAAACTTCTGTTGTGACCGTCGAGGGTGAGGACACACTGTCCAGTGGCAACATTCCATACGTAGGCCTTGAAAGCGTACCCACAAGATGCAATCTTCGTCCCATCAAGTGAAAAGCTAATGGAGTGATTCTCACCGTAGGTTTGCAGTGGCTCACAGACTGACAGACCGGATTTTGAATGCCAGAGATATATGTGCTTTGAAGCTCCCGCGGCAAGGATTCGCCCGTTGGGAGAAAATGCCACCCCACCAACTTCTCTGCAGCAGTATAGTGGGCCAACAGTCGACGCCTGTCTTGACGCAACAACCCATATGCAGACAGTACAATCCCCCGACCCCGATGCAAGCCACTGGCCATCTGATGAGAATGCTAGCGTGTCAACACTACTCTTGTGGCCCTGCAGTGGCTTGCCGATTACCGCTCCGGTATGTGCACACCAAAGCCAAACGGCATGATCCCCTGATCCCGATGCAATAATATGTCCATCTGGTGAAATAGCCACCGAAAAAACGCGATGGGTGTGTCTCAGCGGCGGAGCTAACCTCAAATCACCTGTAAGCACGCCCCAAACGCGAACGGAACGATCGTCTGATCCAGAGACGATTAAGGTACCTTGTGCTGAGATCACCACCGAGTTTACCTTGCCGTGATGTGCGTGTAGCGGCTGACCGACCGAGTGGTCACTTTTGGCGTCCCAGATCCGGATCGACATGTCATCGGAGGCTGAAGCAATATACAGACCATCCGGCGAGAATGTGGCAAAGTTGACTGAATCAGTATGACCATCAAAAAGGATCGGGTGAACATCACCCTCACTATCTCGCACGCTCCAGAGGCGTACACTTGCATCATCGCCGGCAGACACCAGAAAATGACCATCTGGTGAAAATCGGACAGATTGGACTAAATCCGAGTGACCATGAAGAATTCGAACAACCTTGCGATCTTGCATGCTCCAGAGTCGGATCAGGTGATCATTGGAACCTGATACTAGCGTCATACTGTCTGGAGAAATTGCCAGGCCATTGGTTGAGCCATCCGGGCACCTTAAATATCGGTAGGATCGGTTCTCGCCGCGATGCCAGAGTCGAATCGTAGAGTCGTTGGAGCTGGACGTCAAGATCTCACCATCAGGAGAGAATGCGACTGCTAATACAAAGTCCGTGTGACCCTCCAGTAGCGAGATCTGCTGTCCTGCATCTGGATTCCAAAGGCGTACAGTACGGTCCCGTGATGCCGACGCAAGAACCAAACCATCTGGCGAGAAGATCACGGAGTAGACCGCTTCGGAGTGACCACTCAGCCGCTGAGGAATTTCCTGCTTGGCCAGTGGACTGCAAACACAGACGATTCCAGCTTCAGTCCCATATGCGAGATGCCGGGCATGAGGAGAATAAGCTACGGAATAAACTGGACCGTCTCCGCTGCGCAAAGGGGATGTAGCTTCTTCGCCGGTACGGATATCCCATATGCGTACCGTACTGTCTTGCGAGCCAGAAGCAATGAATAGACCATTGGGAGAGTATGCTACCGAATTCACCGCGCCCTCGTGTCCAGTGAGAATCGTAACAAGTTGTCCACCGTGGCGGTCGATCCCGAGAGTTTCGATAGATACTACGCCGGTGCAATGTGGAGCAAAGGTTTTGTAGACAAGTGAATCTTTCGCTGCGAAAGGCAAAGCCGACAGATAAATATGTGGCGCGCTTCGCTCGATCGCTTCACGGGATGATGCGACGAAAGAATTGGCATCGCGAAGAAATTGTGAGACCCCAGTTCGTTTCACCTGATGACGCATTAGCAAGGTTTAGCGTGTTTGAGAGATCGACCCACCGCTGATACCGCAATGCGCAAGAGACCTGAAGCCACGGCAACCTTTTTCAGAACAGAAAGCACCTCCAGCCAGAACAGGAGCTTTGGACAGAATATTCGCTCGATATCCAAGTCAAACGCGGGCACATCGGAAGCAGCGTCGATGTGGTGAGCCCAATGTAAGCACGCATAGGCCAGAGAGCGAGCAATCAAATGCGATGCTATACTTGCAGTTGGTCTCTCCTCCACCTTCCCGTCTTCTCCATCGCCCTTAATCTCGTCGTCTTCCTCGTCCCACTCGTCCTGAACGTCCTGTTCGTCTACGTCGTACTCATTGCACTGATATTTCTCACGCTCCACAGCATAACCATTGGACTCTTGCTGCTCAGTGTAGGAGGAACGGCTGCGCGAGACATTGAAGCAAAGATCGTGCCGTGCCATTCTTTGTAGACAGCTGCGCGCGAGAAGATCGTGTCCTAGTGATGGATGAATGCGGATGTTCGTCGCGGCACGATTGAGCAGGTAGTCTCCAAAGGAGGCATGCAGTGTACGCAATTCCGGTTCATCATAGCTCTCTGGCACGTTTACGACCGCATGAAGCCGCCGTAATGACTCGCCGAGATCATTGGGCCGGCGTACTAACAGTTCTGCCAGTGACGCGACCGACAGCGGCATGCGAGCAGCCAGGATACAAGCTAACACCTGTTGTGTTGCCTCGAGCTCTTCCGGTTCAACCGCACTGGTGTCAGATGCCCGAGTCATGACAAACTCGTACATCGCATCGAGCGGCGCCACGGCCACCACACTTTTCGCAGCCGACAGGATTTTTTGCAGTCGGTTTTTCCGAGCGTTCGCCGAACCAGGGATGAGTACATACTTGATGATTGTGGCTGAGAATATGAAGAGACCGCTGGCAAGTGTGGCGAGCGCCTTGATATCTCTTTCGGAATACCACATCTCGTCCAAAGGCTGCTTCGAGAAACATTCCTCTGTGTACAAGCGTATGTCCTCGGTCACTTCCGACAAGCTGATTGTGTGCAGCCGTAGGATGCTGTTGAGATCTGAATTTGAGATAGGGGTAGCACTGATGTGCGTCTCTGGGCGCGAGGTGAGGATGAATTTGACTTTCGCATCGCAGTTGAGGGAGGTGATGGCGAGGAGGAGTTTTTTGACATCGTTTTCCTCTTTACACTCATCGAGAGCGTCGATGATGAAAACGACAATGCGGGTCGTCGAGGCCAGTGCAGCCAGTGGCTGCTTTAGTAACGCGTCGATCTGGTCCTCGATCGGCTTCAACGCAGCTCGCGAGTTCGCATGAAGCTCCTTCACCAGCGCTGTCGCAAAACTTGACGATCTTTCTGCCAGGATTGTTGCTAGTGTTGGAATGACACGGCGAGCATCAGTTCTGGCATCGTCGTTGGCTGTTCGAGAACAGAAGAATGCACCACCGAGGAGTATCGTCTCTCGCTCCGCCTGGAACACATTGCACAGCGTCACAGCTATCGATGTCTTTCCCGTTCCAGCAAGACCTGCTAGCCAGAAGATGCGCATTGGGTCATCCTTGACCCATGCCACAAATTTGGCTAGGACGGACTTCCGCGTGCCGGGTAAGCAGCCGGCATCCTTCGGCTGTGTGTCGTCCACTGCGCTGGGTACAAATCGATCTCCGATGACTGAGCGGCGTGAGCATATGGATTATCAACGTCTGTCTCATGCTCACTTGACTTGATTTTTCTCACGGTCTCCTGTTGTCCAACGTGAGATGTGGCGGATGAACTTACGGAACAAGGTTCGGCACAACGCACCTGGTCTTGGGCTGCCCGGCTCATTTTGCTCGGGGCTGAGAAATTGATGACCCAGTTGTTATTGATGATGTCGCCGCCAAAGTTGTAGTTCATATTGCTGTTACGATTGATGATGCCCTGCGCAGTGTGAGGCGTGCTGCAAAGTTGCCACAAAAATGAGACACGCACCGCCGCGCGTTCCACAGCGACTGCGGCATTTCGTAGTGATATACTCTGAGGAAGATGATGAGGAACTTTAGGTGAGGTGCGTCATCATGCTTCTGACCTCTTGGACTACTGCCAGCAGATCATCAGTGGCAACGCCATTGTCGACCTGTTGGGAGTCAGCTCCGTCATACAGCGTATTCTACAGGCTTAGCGGACCGAGTCGAAGATCCTGAGCAGTGACGTCAACACCTCAACTAGGGACTTAGTCTGGCCGACGTCCTGATCGTGCACTTCAGGGCGAGCCACACGGTTCGACACAGAGCACCAGAGAAGCTGAACCATCCTGATGGCCGACTTCAGTTGCAGGCCACATGGGTAAGTTGTGACATACACGGCAATGACGCGCAGGTAGTTCTCAACATCGTCGGTTATGACGATTTCGTTCGTCCCGCAGGTGTGTGCGACAATTGCAAAGGCCTTCACCTTACCCCCGAGCGCGGAAAACATATCATCCACTTCCCAGTCTCTCTGATGTACTGGTTTAGTGCGGATCGTGGTAGCGCTTCCATGAGGGGTACTGACCTCGACCAATTCTCCGACCCTGACGATGCCAGTGAGTGCAGCCTCGAGGGGGACAAACAGGTTTGAGCCACTGTTTTGCGCTTCAAGTAGCTCCTCTACCGCAGACTGTGTCGTTTTAATTGTTGATGGCAGAGTGGAATACTTCGGATGTGCGGGTACATGAGCTGACGATGATGCCAACCGGGGCATGACTGGCAATGGTACATCGTCTGCTGCAAGGGAACCGAGCGGCACCACGTCTTGAATTTCCGGCGGAACTTGTGATGAGTTTTGGGGACGATCGACAGCGGCAGATGATTCGACGTGCTGTCCTAGCGCAGTTGATGAGCCGGTGCCTGTTCCGTGGTCCACCTCAGGTTGCAGCTTCTGCTTCGCCTTGTTCAGCGACTTTTCCATCTCGGAGAAGAGTTGATGTCAGAATGGAGGATGTAGGCGAGATAACGAGAGGTCAACGGATCGCTTGTGACCGGTATTTGCCTGGCATTTTCAACACTTTCAAACAATCGAGCGGCGCACACCGACCGACAGCACTTGGATTATGAATCAAACCCCCTAGTTGGGCCGAGGACGATTCGGTCCATTGGAGGGACTTGCTTGGGTGCCGTGTGAGTGGGACCATGGTCGCAGTCTTTGCTCAAAAGATCGACGTCTTGTAGCGTGTGTGCGGACCTCATGGTATAATGAACACCGAAGTTAGACTCAATCATAAACAATTGCTTGGCTGTAGTCAGAGCAGAGTTAAGACCGCAATGCACAAAGCTGAAGAGAACGTCCATGCACAAGCTCATCTCGTCATTCCTGCGAGGAACAGTCACGCTACGAATCCAAACCTCGCACCCACCCGAGTGTCACAAACAGAATAACATCTATATCCAACAATAGCCCCCTAATCCACAACAAAAACTTCTTACCTTCCCAAACACTTGTGCGCATGATCCACATGCCTTCTCAACAACCACCCAATCGGCACCAAAAACTCCGAATCCAACCTCGAATGCGGCGTCCAAGCCGCCTGCGCCACGCACACCTTCATCTGCGTACACTCCACCTCCGCATCCGCCGGATTGGGCATACTGCTCTGCAACTGTCTCTCCGCCAGTGCACTCGCCCAATTCACACGATGCATCAGCAACTGGGGTACGTCTGCGAAACTGTAATCTGGGTAGGCGTTTCGGGTGCGGGTGCGTGTTTTGTTGAGCGAGACGGTGAACGAGATGCCGTCCCATGGCCAGTAAGTTCCTTCGAGGTGGCACGAGGTGTCGTTGACGCCGAGTGGAGGGGCGCCGGGTGGTCGGTAACACGATCCGTTGAAACGCGAGTAGCTCTCTTCGAAGGTGACGAGTTGGAGTTCGGGGAGGATGCTAGGTGGTTTTGCGCCCGTGCTGCCGAGAGAGGCGAGTTGGAATCGCTCGTCGTCGCGGTCGAGTGGGGACGTGAAGACGAAGAGCGGTTCGCGCGTTTTGACGAGGGTGAAGGTGGCGGTGTGGAGTGCGGTGGAGGCGGGGGCGCCGTAGGCGGGGACATGGGCGTTGAAGAGGACTTCGATCCAGTCACCGTCGCAGTAGTGGTTGTAAGATTTGAGGAGAGGAGCGTGGGAGTTGCGGCCGGGTGCGTGCATGACATAGAGGACTAGAGAGAACCACACGAGGCCGATTCCGCCATATGCAAGGAGCTGCAGAGCGAGTAGTCAGTAATGATATTGAAGATCAAAGTATCATGAACATACCTGACCGACACCGCGAGCGCGACGAACGACCGGCACCAGAGCAAGACCACCTGCCACAAAGCTCGAATTGATGATACCCGTCGCCAATCCACTGTTGAAGCAATCTTCAGCACTCAGATCTATCAACGAAACCCGACTGACATGATAGTCAAGAGGAAACAGAACCACTTCCACCGTCCAAAGGTGATATTGAGCGTCCCTCGCGGCAACGGCTCGACCACCACGTCCACATATATATGCACAAAGTACGCATACGTCACGTTCAGCGCAATACCAACCTGTGTTGGAGTGGTGCGTGAGGATAAGATGAGAACATCAGAGAGACGACGCACGAGTAACCACATGCGCCACTGTCTTGCTTGCTGCTTTGCCCACCGCTCCCCGACTTGGGCCTAGGTGCAACCCCCAGAGGTGGGACTGAGCGATGCGGCATGTCGTTTTGCGTCTGCGCTACCAGAATCGTCGAAGAGCAACCCACCTTCCTGTCTGTCCAGCGCGTCTTTCGAGTAAGACATCTCGACCTCGCAACGTATGCGTGCACGTGTGGGATATAGATCGTGATATGTTTGTGTCTTCAATCAAAGAGGGATGGGAATGGAAAGTCAATGCCAAGGTCGACCCAGAGCCAATTCGCGCGGCCTAACCAATGACAGCGCACATCACTGCTCCGCCGTTCGAGCAAGTCTAAAGCGTTGTTCATCTGATCGCGGCCATCTAGAGCGAGCGGGGTGACCGATGTGAGTCGAGCACGGCTCGATGCGCTGGGTGCGTCGGGCGCGGGCGATCGTCATCATGGGCAAAGGCAAAGCTGGAAGGCACCGCGTGACCACGGAAACAGCCTGATCCCGCGTCCGCGCCTGCTCTCCCATTACACCAGATCACGTTTCGCTGATCTGCAGTGCATGGAAGGCCCAACAGTCCAACAGTGAAATGCAGGTTGCTGATTTAGTTTCGCTTGGTCTGACTGACATGGTTGCGCAACACATGCCGCAGTGTTACTGTAAAGTGACTGAAGTTTGCACGTGAGATTATCGATTCTAGTGAGGTACAATGGAATCAAAGGAACTTTCAAGACCATAAAGATGGATACGCCATTTGGCATCCCACTATCAACAGGATGAGGAACTACGTTCACGGTTTTTGCAGAGCGGAATCCTTGTACTTTCAGCTAAAATACCCACGTTTGGATCCGAATCAGCGCTAGTTCCGGATTTTTGCAGCCCGAAGGGCGAATAAATTTGGCATTCTGTCTTTAGATCAGCGGAATATCTATGAAAACGAGCTGGCGGAGTTTGAAAACGCGCCGGTGATTGGTAAAAGTGTGTGATCTCATTCAACGAGGAGCGCTGAACACATAATAGCAGCCAATATATAATTCCAATGAGTAGGAAAGTCCGGTTAAGAGGAGTATCTCTGATAAATGGGCATTTTCTGCTAAGAATGAAGTGATGGTGTCGCTCTGCTGCTCGAGCCGACATTTTAGAAGAGCTTCATACGCAAATCTCGGGTAATTAAAAGACGATGCTTGCTTTTTACATGTATATAGACGATCTTCGAACCGATTGACGTACCATATCGGTCAGAACAGTGCTATCTTGCTTACTACCAAATGTTCCTTGCAGCCCGGCAAATCAAGTGACCAACAATGTACATAGTTTCCGTCATAGCGTACATTGATAAGGCTACAATCTTTACAACTAGACTGTGCCACTGAGTGGAGTAGGATCATTCCCTAGCCAACACGAAGTCCAGTCCTTGCCGGCGTGCAACGCTTCGGCGTCGGCATCAATGCTGATGCGGCGCTTGCTGATGAAAATACTGTGGGGTAGACATAAATGTGCTCGATAGTCCGGTGGTATCCACAGAAGAAGTTCTCCCTTTGGTCCCAACAGCCATCCATCCTCTAGGCCAGTGGATGTTAACATGGCGACGAGGTCTTTGGTCTTTGCTGGAAGCGCCGAGCGAGCCGCTTCGATGTCCCAGATACGTATGGTCTCGTCGACGGAGCAAGACACGATGGAACGCCCGTCGGGTGTAAACGCAAAAGATGATACGGTGTGAGCGTGTCCGTAAAGCGTGACAATCTGCCTGCCTGATTCTGCATCCCATAAGCGAACGGTAGCGTCTCCTGACGCGCTACCTATGAATCGTCCATCATACGAGAAAGAGACTGAGTCTATGCCTCGAGTCTCGCCCTTGAGAATGAAAACAAGCTGTCCAGTGTTGACATTCCAAACTCGGGCCGTGGTATCATCGCCCTGACAAGAGACAATCCGCGTGCCATCAACTGAGAAGCCAATGCCCCGCTGATACTGACTCGCATTACAGACTCGCAGCGGCTCAGTGACGTACTGCCCGGTGTTTATATCCCAGAGGTAGATGTATTCCCGATCCAGCGCGGCAAGGATCTGTCCGTTGGGGGAAAATGCCACTGCGCCAACGTCACTGTCGCAGAATAGCGGACCTAAAGTGGAAAGCTGTCTCAACTTAGTGTCCCAAATGTGAATGGTACAATCGTCCAACCCCCATGCGAGCCATTGTGCATCTGGCGAGAAGACCAAGTTATTGGCCCCCTGTTGCAGTAGATCACCGACCACCTCCGCTGTATGCGCGTCCCAAAGCTTAATGGTTTCATCCAGTGAGGCCGATGCTATAATGAGTCCATCTGGAGAAATGGCTACCGAATGAACGCGATCCACGTGTCCCAGCAGCGGAGCAAACCTCAGGTCACATGTGGGCATATTCCAAACGCAAACCGAATGATCGCCTGATCCGGAGACAATAAATGTGCCGTCTAGCGAGACCGCTACCGAGTCTATGGTGCTGTGATGGGCAGGTGCCAGTGGCTGAACAACCGGGTGGTCACTCCTGACATCCCAGATCCGAATGGATCTGTCCTCGGAGGCTGAAGCGATGTATAAGCTATCAGGTGAGAATGTGACAGAGTTAACCAGGCCTGTATGTCCGTCAGAACGAAGGAAAGTATAAATTTCCATGCTGTCTCGCACAGTCCAGTGGCGCACGGTTCCATCTTCTCCAGCTGACACCAGTGACTGCCCGTCTGATGAGAATTGAACGGATTTTGGCACGGTATTCTGAATGAACTCAGTAACCGTATCGCTATTTATGTCCCAGACTCGGATGAGGCCGTCAGAGCAAGCCGAAGCCAGTCTCATGCTGTCCGGTGAAAAGGCTAAACTTGAAATAAAGCTATCGTCCAAGCCCAAAGTTAGTTCAACCAGTTCACCAGAGCTACGCCGCAATGTAATCATGTCCTCATCACCAGCGAAAGCCATTGTCTTGCCATCAGGAGAGAATGTGACTGCCTGAACCCTTACCGTGCTGTCTAACACCAAGAGCTGTTGCCTAGTATTCAAACTCCAGAGGCGCACGGTCGAGTCAAACGACGCAGACGCCAAAACAGACGAATTAGGTGAAAAGGACACGGAATTGACCCGTTGTGAATGTCCACTCAGCCGGTGAGGGCTTTCATGCTTGGCCAATGGATTCCATATACAGACGATTCCAGCTTTAGTTCCAGATGCAAGATGCTGACCGTTGGGAGAATACGCCACGGAATATATGGGACCGTCTCCGCTACGCAAAGGGGATACCATTTCCTCACCCGTGCGGACATCCCAGATGCGCACTGTGCCGTCGTGCGAGCCTGAAGCGATGACGGAGCCATCAGGAGAATAAGCAACCGACGTTACCCAATCCCCGTGACCAGTGAGAATCATGACTAGCCGCCCTCCATGGCGGTCAGTACCGAGAGTTTCGACAGTTATCAAGCCTGTGCAGAGTGGAGCAAATGTTGTGTAGACAAGTGAGTCTTTTGCCGCGAAAGGCAAAGCCGAAAGATATATATGCGGCGCGCTTCGTTCAATTGCCTCGCGAGACGATGCGACGAAAGAATTGGCATCACGAAGAAACCGCGATACGCCTGTTTGTGTCATCTGATGTCAAATTAGCAAGGGTTTCGCGTATCTGAGGGTCAGGCCCACCGCTAAGCCCGCAATACGCAATAGGCCAGAAGCCAAAGCAACCTTCCCTAGGACGCTGAGTACCTCCAGCCAGAACAAGAGTTTCGGACAGAATATGTTTTCAATATCCGAATTGAACGTGGATACCTTGGGGGCAGCATCAATGTGGTGAGCCCAGTGTAAGCACGCATATCTGAGAGAGCGCGTGATCGTACACGGTGCGATACTCGCAGTTGTTCCCTTCTCCACCTTCTTGTCTTCTCCGATCCCTTTGGGCTCCTCGTCCTTTTCATCATCGTCGTCTTCGTCATCGTCGTTGCAATCATTGAACCACCATCGATCATCGTACGAGGATCGGCTGCGTGACACATTGAAGCAGAGGTCGCTCTGTGCCATTCTTTGTAGACAGCAGCGTGCGAGGATATTGTGCCCCAAAGCTGCAGGAACGCGGATGTGTGCGCGGGCGCGGTTGAGCAGGTAGTCGCCAAAAGATGTATGAAGAGGACGCAGCTCCGGTTCATCATGACTCTCTGGCATGTTTACAACTGCATGAAGCCGCCGCAACGACTCGCCTAGATCATCGGGCCGACGTCCTAGCAGTTCTGCCAGTGATGAGACCGAGAGTGGCATGCGGGCGACCAGCATACAAGCTAACACCTGTTGTGTTGCCTCGAGCTCTTCCGGTTCAACCGCACTGGTGTCAGATGCCCGAGTCATGACAAACTCGTACATCGCATCGAGCGGCGCCACGGCCACCACACTGTCCGCAGCCGATAGGATCTTTTGCAGTCGGTTTTTTCGAGCATTCGCCGATCCAGTGTTGAGAACATACTTGATGATGGTAGCTGCAAAGATGAACAAGCCGTTGGCACGTGCTGCCAGCTCCCCAAGGTCACTATCAGAATACCACAGCTCATCCAAAGGCTGCTTCGAGAATGATTCCTCAGTGTACCGGCGGATGTCCTCGGTAACCTCTGACGCATCGATAGTGTGCAGCCGCAGGATGCTGTTGAGATCTGAATTTGAGATAGGTGTAGCGCTAATATGTGTCTCTGGGCGCGAGGTGAGGATGAATTTGACTTTCGCATCACAGTTGAGAGAGGTGATGGCGAGAAGAAGTTCCTGGACGTCGCTCTCATCTTTACACTCATCGAGAGCATCAATGATGAAAACAATAACGTGAGTCGTCGAGGCCAGTGCAGCCATTGGCTGCCTTAGCAAGGCGTTGATCTGGTCCTCGACAGGTTTGAAGGCGGCGCGTGAGTCCGCACTGAGCGCAACCGCCAGCGCTGCAGCAAATTTTGGGGATCTTTCTGCCAAAACTGCTACCAGAGTCGGTATAATACGGCGAGCATCAGTTCTGGCATCGTCGTTTGCCGTACGTGAGCAAAAGAAAGCGCCACCCAGCAGTATCGTCTCGCGCTCAACCTGCAACAAGTCGCACAGCGTTACGGCTATCGAAGTCTTCCCTGTTCCGGCAAGACCAGCAAGCCAGAAGATTCGCATTGGGTCATCTTTGACCCATGCAACAAACTTGGATAGGACGGTCTGCCGCGTGCCAGGCATGCAACCCGCATCCTTTGGCTGTGTGTCGTCAACTGCGCTGGGTACGTACCGTTCTCCAATGACTGGGCAGCGTGAGCATGCAGATTATCGATGCCTGCTGTACACTGACTTGATTTGATTGTTTTCAGGATCTCCTGTTGTGCGATGTGAGATGTGGCGGATGGAGTTGCTGATCATGGTTCCGGCACAACATACCTGGTTTTGGGCTGCCTGGTTCATTTTGCTTGGGGCGGAGAAATTGATTACCCAGTTGTTATTTATGATGTCGCCACCAAAGTTATAGTTCGTATTGCTGTTACGGTTGATGATGCCCTGCGCATTGGCAGTGTGAGGCATCCCGCGAAGTTTCCACAAGAATGAGACACGCACCGCCGCGCGTTCCACAGCCACTGCGGCATTTCGTAGTGATAGACTCTGAGGAAGATGATGAGGAACTTTAGATGAGGTGCGTCATCATGCTTCTGACCTCTTGGACTACGGCCAGCAGATCGTCCACGGCAACGCGACCATTGACCTGTTGAGTGTTAGTCCCGTCATACAGTATATTCTATAGGCTTAGCGGACCGAGTCGAAGATCCTGAGCAGTGACGTCAACACCTCAACTAGGGACTTAGTCTGGCCGACGTCCTGATCGTGCACTTCAGGGCGAGCCACACGGTTTGACACAGCGCGCCAGAGAAGCTGAACAATACTAATGGCCGACGTCAGTAACGGGCCATAGGTATTGGTTGTGACATACGCCGCAATGACGCGCAGGTAGTTCTCAACATCTTCGGTCATGACGATTTCGTTCGTCCCGCAGGTGTATGCGACAATTGCAAAGGCCTTCACCTTACCCCCGAGCACAGTAAACATGTCCTCCACTTCCCAGTCTCTCTGGAGTACTGGTTCAGTGCGGATCGTGATAGGGCTTCGACGAGGGGCACGGACCTCAACCAATTCTCCGACCCTGACGAGGCCAGCGAGTGCAGCCTCGAGGGGGAGAAACAGGGTCGAGCCGCTGTTTTGCGCTTCCAATAGCGCCTCTACCGCAGACTGTGTCGTTTTAATGGTCGATGGCAGAGTGGAATACTTCGGATGTGCGGGTACATGAGCTGACGAGGATGCCAACCGGGGCATGACTGGCAATGGTACATCGTCTGATGCAAGGGAACCGAGCGTCACCACGTCTTGAATCTCCGGTGGAACTTGCGATGATTCTTGGGTACGATCAGCGGCGGCAGATGATTCGACGTGCTGTCCTAGCGCAGTTGATGAGCCGGTACCTGTTCCGTGGTCCACCTCAGGTTGCAGCTTCTGCTTCGCCTTGTCCAGCGACTTTTCCATATCCGAGAAGAGTGGATCTCAGAGTCGAGTATGTAGATGGAACAACGAGAGGTCAAGGGATGGCTTGTGACCGGCACTTGCCTGGCATTGTCAACACTTTCAAACAATCGAGCGGCGCACACCGACCGGCAGAACTTGGATTATGGATTAACCCCCCGAGTTGGGCCGAGAACGAATCGGTCATTTGAACGACTTGCTTAAGTGTGACATGTGAGGGGCTATATTCACAGTATTTGCTCAAAGGATTGACGGATTGCTTGTGACCTTGTGCGGACCGCATGGTGTAATGAACACCGAAGGTAGACTCAGTTACAAGCAGTTATTTGGTTGTGGTCAGAGAAGAGTCAAGACCTATACCTTGTTAGCTGTAGAAGGTGTTGATGTACAAGCTGGCCTTGTCCCTTCTGAGCGGACCAGGAAGGGTACAAATCCAGACCTCGCATCCCCATGAACAACATCATAAACAGAATAACATCTATATCCAACACAAGCCCCCTAGTTCACAACAAGCTACCTTCCCAAACACTTGTGCGCATGATCCACATGCCTCCTCAACAACCACCCAATCGGCACCAAAAACTCCGAATCCAATCTCGAATGCGGCGTCCAAGCCGCCTGCGCCACGCACACCTTCATCTGCGTACACTCCACCTCCGCATCCGCCGGATTCGGCATACTGCTCTGCAACTGTCTCTCCGCCAGCGCGCTCGCCCAGTTGACACGATGCATCAACAGCTGGGGTACGTCTGCGAAACTGTAATCTGGGTACGCGTTCCGGGTGCGGGTGCGTGTTTTGTTGAGCGAGACGGTGAACGAGATGCCGTCCCATGGCCAGTAGGTTCCTTCGAGGTGGCATGAGGTGTCGTTGACGCCGAGTGGAGGGGCGCCGGGTGGTCGGTAACACGATCCATTGAAACGCGAGTAGCTCTCTTCGAATGTGACGAGTTGGAGTTCGGGGAGGATGCTAGGTGGTTTCGGGCCTGTGCTGCCGAGAGTGGCGAGTTGGAATCGCTCGTCGTCGCGGTCGAGTGGGGACGTGAAGACGAAGAGCGGTTCGCGCGTTTTGACGAGGGTGAAGGTGGCGGTGTGGAGAGCGGTGGAGGCGGGGGCGCCGTATGCGGGGACGTGGGCATTGAAGAGGACTTCGATCCAGTCGCCGTCGCAGTAGTGGTTGTAGGATTTGAGGAGAGGGGCGTGGGCGTTGCGGCCGGGTGCGTGCATGACATAGAGGACCAGGGAGAACCATACAAGGCCGATTCCGCCGTAAGCAAGAAGCTGCAGAGCGAGTAGTCAGTAATGAAGTTGGAGATCAAAGTACCATGAACATACCTGACCGACACCGCGAGCGCGACGAACAACTGGCACCAGAGCAAGACCACCTGCCACAAAGCTCGAATTGATGATACCCGTTGCCAATCCGCTGTTGAAGCAATCTTCAGCCCTCAGATCTATCAACGAAACCAGACTGACATGATAGTCAAGAGGAAACAGAACCACTTCCACCGTCCAAAGGTGATATTGAGCGTCCCTCTCGGCAACGGCTCGACCACCACATCCACATATATATGCACAAAGTACGCATATGTCACGTTCAGCGCAATGCCAACCTGCGGTGTGTAAGTGATTGTGAGGAGGATAAGATGAGGACGACGACGTACGAGTAACCACATGCGCCACTGTCGGGCTTGCTGCTTTGCCCAGCGTTCGCCGAGTTGGGCCCAGCCGCCACCCCCAGAAGTGGGGCTGAGCGAAGCGGCATGTCGTTTTGCGTCTGCGCTACCAGAGTCGTCGAAGAGCAACCCGCCTTCCTGTCTGTCCAGCGCGTCTTTCGAGTATGACATCTCGACCTCGAGGTCAGTGTGTGCGCGTTATTCAAGTCGTAATAAGTGAGTTCAAAGAGGATATGGAGGTGCGCGGGGGATAGAGAGTGACGCCAAGGTCGACGACGAAGTGTGCGGAGGAAAAGCCAGGTTAGACGCCCGCTGCGAGCAGATCATGAATTGATGGGACCGAGGCCGGAGCCGGTGCAGAAGGACACAACAGCGACAACCATTCCAGATGAATCTCAGACTTGCCCTCGAAGCTTTTGGAGGGAGACAGAGAGCTCGAGTCGTCAGGTGGAAATAATCGCCGGTGAGGATCGGGAGTAAAACGTCCAACGAGTCTGGCGTCACCAACTCATCCTCTAGCGCTCGTGGCTTTAACTGTACCTTTATTGGGTGAACACGTTGGCGGCGTTTGTGATAGCCCCCTTATCTCTCATCACTTGCTGTGTATCATCTCTGATTTCAAAACGTGAAGAGCGATAGTTGAATCTACCATGTCCCACGGTTTATGTGTTGTGACTTTCATGACAACTGTCGGACACATGCGACAGCGGGTCATGGCCTGGCTCCAGCCGACAACTTCATCGCGAGACGCTACAGTGACACAAGTTGACCTCAAGAAGAACACAATCACTGATGAGCCCGATCCAGCGGCTCCGAGTCTCCGCAGTCCAAAAGTGATGAGGACCAGTCGGAGATCAAACTGTCATCACATCAGGTAACGTTCCTTGCATGCTCATTCCCGTCCACGCCTCTCCGGCCTACATTTCCAATGCTTACGTTGCACGACTTAGCTTTCACCGAGTAATAACTTACCAAAGCTGTGCCGTTGTTCCGCGGCTTGCTGTTGTTAGGTACGACAGTGGAATGCCAAACATCTGGTGGCTTGTGTCGGCGGCATGCCAAGACGAGTTTGGAGAGGTCGTTCGTGGGTGGCGACGCCGATCACCGCTGAATACCGTCTTTGGACGCGAATCAGGCGCGCAATCCCCGACGGCGCGTCCCGAGACGTGGCCGTCTTGACCCACTGGGCCAGCTCTCGTCTGGCTAAAGATAACACAGACGAGTTCCGAGCGGGAATATATGGCTGCGGACTATAACACGCGGCATGCCACGGGATAAGGGTTGCTGTGCAAGGGGGAGACAAGGTGGCGTGCGAATCTGTGAGCGAGCGGCAGGGGCTGTGCACGTCGTCCCTTTCTCGAACCTTTATGACAAGGGCGCACTCGCACAACTCCGCTCGTCCCTTCCTTGTTCTCTTCCCATTTTCCATCCCAGTCCTTTTTATCCACAACAATGGCTACCTACCCCACTGAGAAGGACAACTTCGCACCTACCGGTCCTCCTGGATACCCTGCTGGCTCTGGACAGTTCGCACCCGCTCCACAGACGTTTACGCCGCAGCCCCAGGCTGGCTTTGCGCCTGCTCCGTATGGCACCCCGCAGCCTATGGGCTCGCCCGGCCAGCAGCCGATCTACTCGCCTCAGGTACGCATTTTCATGCCGCCACGAACGTTCGTTGGAGCCGATTCTAATCTCAACTTTTTTGCACAACAGGTCGTAGTGGCTACCCCGATGATGATGGGCGGTCGCGTGCAGAACCTTTCTCAATTCGCCGCCCCGTGTCTCTGCCCCAACTGCGGCCAGACCCAGGTCACCCGCGTCAACTACCAAGCCGGTAGCCACACCCAGTACGTCGTCGTCTCCCTTCCCCACACACCCTTGTTTCACCTTCTAATCTCCCTCTTCAGTTTGTGGGCTGTCATCCTCGGCGTCCTCGCTTGCTGCTGCTGCATCCCCTACATGGTCGACGGTCTCAAAGACGTCCACCATTCATGCGGCAACTGCGGTATCCCACTGGCCGTATGGCACCGCTCGGGTGGTCTCGAGGTCCTCGCACACCAGGGTCAAGCCGGCGCTGTGCCGCTCCAGCCGCAGCAGACTGGACAGCCCATCTCGCCGCAGTATACCGGTCAGCCGCTCCAGCCGCAATTCACGGGTGCACCTCAACAGCCCGTTGGGAGTCCCCCGGCGCAGTATGTTGCTCAGCCGGCGTACAACGGACAGGCACATGTTTGAGCGGGATGACGAGCTCGCTTAGTTGCATTTACACACTCACATGCACTCTCTCGCTGATCATGATCCTTGGACATTGTTCCCCCTCTATTGTCGTTGTAGCCTCTTGTAATTCGGCTCGCTCGTTCTGTTGCAAATAGGAACGATTTTCCTCGCGCATCTGTTCTCGGATCGGATCCTCGTCCTGACCTAACCCTAGTTTGGCCTTGTCGCTAGGGTGAACTGTCGCTTGTCACCGGCTGCTGTGA
>Ga0247815_10000657_pt1 | contig 27130 bp, 26 predicted proteins | sample UWRJL194509B1_FD_181014 | JGI IMG/M metagenome (GOLD analysis project Ga0247815, IMG submission 181014) | Plant litter microbial communities from Arlington Agricultural Research Station in Wisconsin, United States - UWRJ-L194-509B-1 | ecosystem: Environmental > Terrestrial > Plant litter >...
ACCGGGCAGCTGCTCAGGACGCACGCCGATAAACTCATGCGCTTTCAGGTTGGAAGGGATGTTTTCCATAGGGTAGATCACTATCACATTTTTAAAGTCGGGCGCCTGCAGCGGGAGCGGGGTACCTTCAAAATTATGATAGGTGAGCAGCCGGTTCATTTCGCCCAGACCAGCCTTGTTTTTCGCCAGGCCGATATAATGCAGCCGGTGGTCATACCTGAATTCCATGCCCACCAAGGGTTTAATACCCTTATCCCGGCAGGCCTTTATAAATTCATAGATGCCCGTAATGGTATTGATATCGGTCAGCGCCAGGGTGCTGAGTTTATATTCACTAGCCTGCTCCACCAGTTCGGACAGGGGGATCGTGCCATAGCGAAGGCTGTGGAAGGAATGACAGTTCAGGTACATATTGAAACGTTTTAGTTTTTGGATCTTTTTTTCAATACTGCACTGGCACAACGTGCCACAGCGTCTGCGCCGAAACGCAGCTTCATTTTGTCCATCGCCTGGTAAAGTGCCATGATCTCCACCGTATCTTCAAACAGGTTGATCTGATGGGTGCCGCGTACCAGCCCGCTCAGCTGTATGCCGATCAGGCGAAGCCGCATCCTCCGCTGGTAGAGTTTCTCAAACAGTTCGGTGACTACCCGGTTCAGCGTATGGTCGGCAGAAGTATAAGGGATTTTACATTGTTTGGTTTCGGTATCAAAATTGGCGTACCTGATTTTCACGGTTACGGTAGAAGTGAGCCAGTTTTCTGAGCGGAGCTGAAAGGCCAGTTTCTCTACCATGCCCACCATTAAGGATTTGAGTTTCGGGATATCTATGGTATCCTGATCAAAGGTATGCTCTTTGGAGATGGACTTTCTTTCGGTATAAGGTTCTACGGGATGGTTGTCTATCCCGTTCGCTTTTTTCCATAACTCCAGTCCGTTTTTACCGATCATCTGCTGCAATACTTCGGCCGGCATTTCAGAGAGAGTCTGGATATTGCGGATACCAATGCGGGACAATAAATTAAAGGTCACTTCACCGAGCATCGGGATCTTGCGTATAGAGAGCGGGTTTAAAAAGGAGCGCACCATCGGCTGCGGAATTTCGAGGTTGCGTTTTTGTTTGCTCTCGCCGGTGCCGATCTTGGAAACGGTTTTGTTCACGGACAGGGCAAAGCTGATGGGCAGGCCTGTTTCTTTGGTGATCGATGAGGATAATTCAGTTGTCCAATTGTAGGCACCAAAGAACTGATCCATACCGGTGATGTCGAGATAAAATTCATCGATACTGGCTTTCTCCATTACCGGGGCTTTTTCCTGAATCACCGAGGTAACGGTATGGGATAACCTGGAATAGAGTTCCATATCTCCCTTGATGATTTTGGCCTGTGGACAAAGGTTCATGGCCATTTTGATAGGCATGGCCGACCGGACGCCAAAGTATCTTGCCTCATAGGAGCAGGAGGCTACCACGCCCCGGTCGCCACCCCCAATAATCAGCGGTATCCCATTCAGCTGCGAATTGGTTAACCTTTCACACGACACAAAAAAGGTGTCTAAATCCATATGCACTATCGCTCTCTCCATAAATAATATGCTAAATTATTTAGCAAAAGTAATGGGTGTTATGACTTTTTTATTATTTTTGGTGCTATAAATATTAGCAATGTCACTCCTTTCAGAAAACTTACGGTATTTGAGAGCACAAAAAAAGTGCGCCCAACAGCAGGTAGCCAATGATTTAATCATTAGCAGGGGACGATATAGCAAATATGAAGACGGGAAATCTGAACCCCCGCTGGAGATTTTAAAACGGATTTCGGGGTATTATCATGTGAGTATAGACCTGATGGTTTCTGTTGATCTGAGGAAAATTCATATGCATGATTTAGCGGCCCTGGAGGAAAACAGGATGCTGCTGACGGAGTTGCTGAATCTCCATAAATAGGATTTATTGAACATTATGGTCATGTGGATTTAATGTTCTTAGTGACACTAAATAATCCTCTGTCAGATTTGGGTTAGCGTCACAATAAAGACCAGCAGACAGCAGCATTAAGGCTCATCTTTGATTTATTTTTCTGCATAAAATCTGGACTTCGATAAAAACTCTTCCACAGAAAAGGGGCGGGACATCTATTTGACAGAACTTTTTAAAGTTTCTATGTTATCTTCTCCCCATTGTCCCATCGAATTAATTACCGGCATCAGAGATTGTCCTAAATCTGTCAACTGATATTCGACACGTGGTACGGTTTCGTTATAAACCTTTTTTTTTATTAAGTTATGCATCAACATTTCCCCGAGCTGGGCGTCCAGAACACGACGTGTGGCTTGAGGGATACTGCGCGAAATTTCGCCAGGGCGTGTAATTCCATCATTTATCCGTATAAGCAGTGCTATTTTCCACCTGCCATGGAGGATTTTCCGTATATATTCATGCCCACAATCGAGAAGCGGAATCTTACGTATATATTGAGTTGCCATATGTCAAAAATAAGCAATATTCATTTTACTTCAGACATAGATAAATTTATCGGGGGTTGTGCTTGCCAGTATGCTTCCCCAACTTTGTAGAAAAAAAAATGAACTATAAAGGAAAGAAAATGAGAAGCTGGCAGATGGATGCCATAGGACAAGATCAGCTTGAACTACGGGATGTACATATACCGCAGGCAGGACAGGGAGAAGTTTTGGTGAAAGTTGCTGCTGTTGCTCTAAATTACCGCGACAAAATGATCATCGAAACCGGACGTGGCCTTGCGCTTAATTTCCCTTTTACCCCCGGCTCCGATTTGGCAGGAACGGTAGTTGCACTCGGCTATGGTGTCACCAGTCTAGTTATCGGTGACCGAGTAATTTCTACAGCGTCACCAGATTGGATTGATGGTATAAGGCCCGGTAACGCCCGATCACCATTTTACCGCACACTTGGCGGTTATTATCCAGGAGTGTTGTCAGAGTATATCGTGTTACCCGAAGCATGGTTTGTCAAAGCTCCTTCGAGCCTCAACAACGCACAGGCCAGTACTCTGCCAGTTGCGGGACTGACAGCTTGGTTTGCACTTGCAGAACGGGCACATGTCCGCGCAGGTGATACCGTATTGATCCCGAGCACAGGTGGAGTCGCCTTATTTGGTCTGCAGATTGCTAAAGCGCATGGGGCAGAAACGATAGTCTGCGGCAGTGCTAAAAATGAGAAACGGACAAAAGAACTGGGTGCAGATCATTATGTAAATAAGAATAGGGACGACTGGATGGAAGCAGTACTTAATATTACTAATGACCGCGGGGTTGATGTGGTTCTGGAAGTTATAGGTGGTGCAAATTTGGGAAGGTCTGTAGAACTAACTGCCGTTGGTGGACGCATATGCCAAATCGGTGCTTTGGATGGTTTCGATTTACTTGCTCCTGCAATGCCTTTAATGCTTAAAGATATTACGATACATGGTATCGGTACAGGTTCACGCCGGGGTCTGGAGAATTTAATTCGTGCAGTAGACCGGACGGGACTGAAGCCCGTGATCGAAACCACCTATTTGCTTGCTGACCTACCATTAGCGCTCGATCATTTAGCCAAAGGTGCATTTGGCAAAATAGTTATCGAACTCGAATAAACTTGTAGTTTGAAAATGCTGCTGCAGCTTTGCCTAATAAAACTGCAGCAGTGTATTGATGAAATCCTAGATAGATACTGAGCCAGGTGTTGGTTCAAGGTGTTCGAGGATCTTAATTATCTTTTGTGCATGATGTTTAGCGTTTCTTTTAACTTCCTCTTCCGTAAAAGCTTCTACATTAAGCGATGCGCCAAAGAAACAGACCGGCTCTATGTAATTCATTTGAGCATAAATTGCGGTATGTTCCAAGCTTTTACAAAACTCATAAATCCGCATATGGTGTTTACCTGATAGCTGATATTCCTTCTCCGCAGCACCGACTGTGAAACTGGGGATAATAGTCTTACCTTTTAGCTTATCACCTTGTGACCCGTAGGCGAACTGGTATGCGAAAACCTCATCGATCCAGTGCTTCAAGATTGCCGGTAAATTGAGCCAGTAAAAAGGATACTGAAGGAGTATCGTATCATGACGGAGTAGTGCCTCCTGTTCGGCCTGAACATCAATCCTGTAATCAGGATATAGACGGTGTATATCTCTTACTTCGTGATGCTGATTACTGCTTTGCAGTTCTTCTATGATCGTTTTATTAGCTAAGGAACTATTATAACGCGGATGTGCTAAAATGATTAATGCCATACTATATAAATTATAGTTGCAAAACTATTGATGGCTTAATACATTTGCAATAACTATCAATTATGATAGGTGGAAATATTATGAACTATCTCAAGTTAAATGACAAGATATATCCATGTGGCGTAAGCCTGGCCATGGATTTACTCGGCGGGAAGTGGAAAGCTGTTATCCTTTATTTTCTAAAAGATGGCGAGAAAAGATATAATGAACTGCGTAAAGAGATAACAACGATTACCGAAATGACATTAAGTCTGCAGCTAAGACAAATGGAGCATGACGGTTTGATTTCCAGAACGGTGCATGGTGATAAGCCACCGGTCAAAGTAATTTATCGATTGACCGACCTCGGTAAGACGACTATTCCCATGCTGCTTGCCGTGAACGATTGGGGGAAGCGACTCGCCAAAGAAAGCGGTGAGATTTTAGGTAACCTGCAAGTTTAAAATTCTGAGCAATGTTGTTCTAACAAACTCGTCAAGAACTGCCTAACTTCATTGCTACTTATTTGTTATCATGCAGAGCTCGGGAGCGGCAAGCAAGCAAGCGTTTGTAGACCAAAATCGTATTGTTGTAGCCATAATGGAATACTTTTTATTAAGGCAGCAACTCGGGCAAGGCACCTGGATCTCATCCCTCTTTTAAGTTGCTGCCGGTAAAATGATATTAAGCTTGTGTGTACCTGTTTTTGAACTCCTCTGCAAACTGTTCCAGCTTAACCTTTCCTATCGCATTGCAGTCTGTGCTGAAAAAGTCGTTCATGATAAGGCCATTTTGCACGCCCTGGCCCATTTCTATAATAAGGCCAACTAACTCCGCCGACATACCGGCAGAGCGCATGCCTTGATTTAGCTGCTCGTCAGGTATTGCTGTCCATGTAAGTTCCGGGTGGCCTATAGCTTTGCCGAACAATGCAGCAAGCTGATCACCTGTTGCCACGTCGCTCACCAGATATTTCACTTCAAAACCATCCCCTTTAGCCTGCAGCGCTTCAGCTATTGCCGAAGCCAGATCATCGGGGTGCGTTAACGCCAGCCTGATATCTCCGCTGTAATTATTACCGAATACGTTCCGGCTTTTGATCTGCGGAATGTCCCTCAGAAAATTAACATAGAAAAATCCGGAGCGAATGACGGTTACATTAACACCATTAAGCTGGCGGAAGATATTTTCAACCCGGTGAACGCCTTGTATCGGGCCGTTGCCTGACGCTGCATCTGCACCCACGCTGCTTAACAACACTACCCGGTTGATGCCTGCTGCTTTGACAGCATCAGCATAAGCCTGACCAGCATCTGCGATGTTTTGTATAAAGTTACTGGTGCCTATGGATGGCGGCATCATGGTGTACACGGCATCAGCACCGCTGAATGCCCGGGTCAGAAACAATGCGTCGCTGATGGAACCTACGGCAGCTTTAGCGCCTAATGCTTCAATATCGCTTACTTTGTCATCCTTGGTAGTGATGACGGTGACTTCATGACCGGCTGCGATAAGTTGTTTTACTAATGGTTGGGCTATATTTCCTAATGAGCCTGTTGTGGTGATTTTCATGGTGATGTATGTTTAAAAGTTAATGATTAGTTCAATTCCGGGTAATCGGTGTAGCCCTGTTCGCCGGGCGTATATAACGTGTTATAGTCCGGCTCGTTTAAGGGTTCGTTTTTTTCTATCCTCCTCATGAAATCGGGGTTGGCCAAAAAGCTTCTTCCGAAGGCCACCAGGTCGGCCGGTCCATCCTGTAACATTGTCTCAGCTGTTTCGGCGGTGAGGCCGTTACAATAAATAATGGTGTTTGTAAAAGCTTCGCGAATAGCGTTATGTGTCTTTTGCGGGATACCAGGGTTGTTAGAGATGTGCAGGTATGCAATACCCAGTCGGTTTAATTCCTGGGCCAGGTAAACATAAGTATCGTGCACTTCGCTTTCTTCGTATGAGAGCATGCCGTTAGTTGTGAGAAATGGCGACAAGCGAATACCAACCTTATTGGCACCGATCATTTTCGAGGTCTTTTGTACTATCTCCAATATTATCCGGCTTCGGTTCTTTATAGAACCTCCATAGTTGTCTGTCCGGTTATTTGCGTGCGGGTTCAGCGATTGCTCCAGCAGGTAACCATGTGCACCATGCAGTTCCACGCCGTCAAAACCGGCGTCGATGGCATTTTCTGCAGCGCGAACATGATCGTCAATGATGCGTTGTATACCATGAGTATCCAACGTTTTAGGCGCCGAATATTCATACATACCCGTTTCGGTGTAGATCTCACCAGCAGCTTGGCTATCTGACAAGCCGACCACCTGGTAACCTTCAGGTAAGTTGCTGCTGTGTGCCACGCGACCGGTGTGCATCAGTTGCAAAAATATTTTAGAACCACTCTCGTGTACAGCGTTGGTCACCAGCTTCCAGCCTGCTACCTGTGCATCCGAGAAAATACCTGGAATACGTGGATAACCTAAACCTTCCGGGCTGGGCGAGGTACCTTCGGTAACAATAAGCCCGGCACCGGACCGCTGCTTATAGTAAGTGGCCATTAATTTATTGGGGATGTTATCGATGGCGCGGCTACGGGTCATGGGAGCCATCACCACATGATTCTTTAATTTTAAGGTGCCCTTGTTATACGGCTGAAATAACTTTTTCATTTTGGAGTGTTTTTGTTTACACTACAAAGTTGCCGCTAACTGCCGCCTGATAATAGCAGCAAAAGACAGAAAAACAGTCCTATCTGGCAGAACCGTATTTTTTGGGCTTTAGTCCGTAATGCCTTTCGAACAAACGGCTGAAGTGACTAAGATTGGTAAAGCCTAATTCATAACCAACTTCGGCAACGGATCGCTTGCCCTGTTTGAGCATAAAAGCCGCTTCCTCCATGCGCGCCTGTTGAAAATAATTATAGATGGTATCGCCAAAGGCTTGTTTAAAAAGTTGTTTCAGTTTGGTTTCGCTCATGGCGGCGATCCCGGCTAACTCAGACAGCACAGGCGGCGTGCTCAGATCGCTCAACACCTCGTTACGGATATGCAGCAACCTGGCAGCATCGGCACTGTTGATGTTCTGATGCGGTATGCTTTCGCGTTTCGATAACCTTTCAAATAGCAGGTAGAGCAGTTCCTGCACCTTGATGTGCATATAAAAATAGCTCAGGCCATTTTTCATTTCTACCACGCCTAAATTCTTCTGCAGCAGACGAATATCTGCCGTCATCTTTTCCAGGAAAAGAAACGAATTACCACTGCCTGTAATGGTTTCAATAGTGGTGTTCTGTTCTTTTAGTGCAATCAGGTTTTTTAAGTATGCTGGAGAGATAGCAATAACCATGTAATGGATCATGTAACCTGCCGGAAAGCGGATGGTAGAATTGAGATCGTTGGAGGTAACCTGAATAGCCGATTCGTCCTGCTCGGAAAACTGGATATGCGGATCGGTACCGTACGTGATACCCAGCGGCTGTTCATTGCTGTAAAAGAAGATGGTGATCAATTCATTTCCTTGGCCGGAAGCATTACGCTTGATGATAAGGTCTTCCTTCAGTAAATAATGGTGCAGGGTTACTTTAAACTCCGGCCCAAACGAAAGTTTGCGAATAGATCCATCCCCTAATTGCAGGGGAATAACCATCATATCACTCTCTACCGTTGCGCCGATATGCCGCGCGAAGTAAGTCATGAAGTCGAAATCCGGTGTGGCGTTGAAGCTGAAGATCAATGCGGGTATAGTTTGCCTTAAAAATACAAATTAAAATCGATATTGCTCATCACTGTAACCTGGCTACTCTATCAAAGGCCATCATGCTTTTAAAGCGTACAATTAGCTGTGATTTACAAACACCATAATATCGGCATGATGCTTTTCATCAGCTTTCAGGTAAAGTAAATACAGGAAAATAAAATCAGCGTAAAGGGATTTCAGGAAATTAAATAAAATGACAAGTAAAAACAGAAATAATAGAACGTTATAGTCCCAATGTTGTCAAGTAAAACAAGGATAAGACAAGTAGTGGGTAACAAGGGAGACTGACCTGCATGACTGCGCGTATACAGCGCATAAACTGCGCATCTACTCCGCCTTTTTCAGCTAGTTAAAAAAGGCGGAGTAGATGCGCAGTATACGTGGTATATATGCGGTATTATTCAGTTCCTGCTCCCTTCCTGATCAGGCTTCATGCCATCCTTTTTCCCTGATTGTTAAGTATATATTGTCATCTCTGTCCGTCAAAACCGGCCATTACCGGACATCGGGAAATCCTGCTCGCAGAATGCTTCATTTAATGTTTTTCTTGGATTACATTCGCCTCCATAAAAAAATAAAATTATGGGAAAATTTAATGGAAAACATTTTACCGGACCGGTAGGACCGGTGATCTTCAGGAAAAGAAAAGGTAAGCAAGTTGTCTGTGCCAAACCACTTCCGGGAACAATGAAGCAGACAGAAAACACGAAGAAGGCTTCCGGAACCTTTGGTATGGCCAGCTTGATGGTAAAGCACATCAAGGAGGGCTATGGTGAAGAGATCATGGGCTATCATGACGGGACGCTGCACAACAGGCTGATGACAAGTATCAATCCGGTTCTTTCGCAATGCAGGGATCTGTCTACGATGAGCTATACTTTTGGAGTTGACAGTTTCAACCGGCTGAACGGATTGAACTTCAATGTGGAATCACCTCTGCATAAATATCTGGGTTTCAATCCCGGGATTATGCTGGAAGGGAATAGCCTGCGGGTGGAATTTCCTTCGGCCAATGCGAAAAAGAATATCAAATTTATCCGGAGCAGCAATGCCTGTCACCTCACCATGAGTTTGCTGCTGTTTAATCTAAAAGACGGTAAGCGGTTAAATGAACCGCTGAATCAAATGGTCATCCTGGCTAAAAAAGAACAGGAACAGCTGGGTGGTCAGGAATTTACTTTCACAGTTCCGGATGGTTGCCTTTGCCTGCTGAGTATATTTCTGAAATACTACGATTACCAGCATCTGCTGAATAATCCGCTGATGAGCCCAGGCGCCATCTGTTTTGCACAGCTGGTACCTGGTGATTTTGAGGTTGAAGATCTGAATGTTTGGAGGAGTATGGGACAGCAATTCAGTTGATTAAAAAAAATGATCAGGACATTTATGGACATATCGAAGACAAAGCCAGCCATTAGTGGACATGCACCTGAAAACGTTTTTTTTTCTGGAATTTGCCTCCTACTTTCGTTCAACGTTTAAGCTTAGCGCTGATCTTAAACAGTAATTAACAGAATTATTAACAATTTAAATCTTAAAAAAATGGGAAAAGTAAAAAGTGGGGTAATCGGTAAAGTTACCGGAAGTGTAGGCCCCGTAGTGTTTAGTGTGGTGAATGGCCAGCAAGTGGTTAAAGAACAACCAACAAAATCAACCAAGCCGGCTACGCAAAGCCAGATTGATGTGAGAGAAATCTTCAGGTTAACAACAGAAGCCATGAATAATTTTGCTGAAGTGATCAATACCGGTTACAAGATTCATAAACAATCCAGTACTCCTGTTAACACTGCAGTGAAATATCACATTAAAAATGCGATAACAGGAATTTCACCAGATTTTGCTCTTGATTTCACAAAAGTGAGGCTAAGTAATGGTGCAGAGGATAGTGATAATGATGTTCAGGTACAAGCGGCAGACGCAGGTGCGATGATGAACATTACCTGGAGTCCTGAAGTAACTGGCTCGCAAAAACAGCGTGATCTGAGGAATACCGACCTGGCTTGCATCGTCTTCTATCATATTGCAAAGGGGCGTTATACCTCGAGCATAGGTGAGGTAAAGCGTGGAATAGGAAAGTTAGACATGAAAGTGCCGAACAGTTTTGCTGGCAGTCCCATGCATGCCTGGATATTTTTCGCATCCGAAGATGGTACAAAGTCATTCAGGAGTGAATACCTGGGTACCTATACAGCCAAGCTATAGGTAGTATCATTTAAGATTGTCCGGCAGTTCGCCATTGCTGCCGGGCATCTTTAAACTCAAGTAATTAACAGATTTCTAATATTTTAATAATTAATGTGATGAACGCAAATGTCATAAAACTGCCCAAAATTAAGGGCTTAAGCTATCTCAATAATAGGATAGTAAAAACATGCGGCAGGGCTCTCAGGAATTTCGAACCTATGTTCTTATTTCTTTCTTTGCTGATTGTCTGGTCTGTAATGCCCCGGTGGCTGCAGATGGAAGCAGAAGCTGCAAGTATCAATCAGAGCATCTGGCTCCTCATAGTAGTAAGCATGATTACCTTTTTGGCGATCTGCGCAATAACCTGGTGGTTAATGCAGCAATTTTGGCTAAGGCTCGGCCTGCCGCAAATTCAACAGATGGTTTCACAATTTAACACTTTAACATCATGGCAGCAACTCAGCTTGTTTTCGCTATATTTTGTTTCGGTATTGCTGGCAGCCTTAGGATGCCTGATCGCAATCTGTTAGATGTACGATCCCGGATTATTGCAACTGCAGCAAAGGAGGTCGGCGTAAGGGAAAAAACCGGTCAGAATGACGGCAAAGCGATTGCGGAATACCTGCGAAGTGTAGGACTTAACCGGCCTGAACCTTATTGTGCTGCTTTTGTCTGCTGGGTATTCCAAAAAGAAGGATTGAGCAAACCCAGGTCTGGCTGGTCGCCGGATCTCTTTCCGCAATCACGTTTAGCGCGCTCTGCTTTGCCGGGGAACGTCATCGGCATCTACTTCCCTCAGCTAAAAAGGATTGCACATGCAGGACTGATCGAAAAAGTTGACGGTTCCTGGATTTCCACTATTGAGGCCAATACAAATGTGAGTGGCAGCAGGGAAGGAGATGGAGTATACAGGAAAAAACGACATTTCCGGACGATTTACCGAATAGCAGACTGGATAGATTTAGGAGGGCATTAAGATGAAGAAAAAAAATATGTGCCTGTTAGCTGCATTGCTGTTTTGCAGCTGCGGGGTGCTGAATGACAAACACGTCAGCAGGAACTTATCAGCTTCCAGTTTTGAAAATGCAACTGATCTTAAGCGTAAAACGGTTACAGACAAGATTGATCATTCCATAAGATTAGTGGCTGAAGATGATTCTTTACATCAATCCTGGGATATTCAGTTGTGGCCCAAAGGGAAATTCACCTTTTCTCCTGACCGGGGTTTTGAGGGAGAGGCGGAGCAGGTGTTGATAAAGGGCGATCTGACAGGGAGTAGTAAATTCAGAGCGCGTGATGTCAAAAATAAGCACCAGAAAAGTAATTCCGAAAGTGAATTTCAACAGAACCAAAAGCAAAAACAGGCGTCAAAAAAGGTAGACCGGTCCAGCAGTATAAATAGCACAGCTTTGATAGTACTGGGATTTATCGTCATAATTTGTTTCTTAACCCTAATTCAGAAAAAATACAATTGGCTGAAAATTAGATGATTGTTTATTTCTGATTTTTAAATAAAAGATTTGGTATACACACTGAATTTTCGACGAATGAGAAACGAACTGCCCGAATTTTCTCAAAAATGCACATTTGTATTTGGTTTTAAGGATGAAGAGCAAATTCGCGGTTTACCATAAGTTTATATGATTGCAACAGGAAAAGTGTTATTAACAGAATTCAATTTGACATTACATTTTTGGTACTTAAATTTGATTATTAGATAATAATTTTGAAGTTATGAACAAATTATGGTTAGATGTTTTTGCAGTTGTGGTAGCTCCGGGAGAAAATGTTATAGATATACTTGTGATGAGAATCAAGAATTTGCTAAACACTAATAAGAGTGTGATACGTGAAAAACTCCCTACACAAAGAGAGATTGTAGCGGAAACACAACATTCTGAAGCCATTATCCGTCACGTTGCGAAAACGCTCAAGACCATGCGGATTATAGAGGCCAGGAGTGGAGGAGGAACCTATTTTGTCAATAGAAAAGCCAGAAATCAAAAAACGTTAAAGAATGAGCAGCGTGAATCTGGTTCCAGCTACGATGTTGATGAAGTGCAGTTGGGAGAAGAAGTACTTTTACAATCTGCAACCGCTGTCAGCAATTTTCGGAAGAAATGGAATGCCGCGACGAAAAAAAATAGTACACTGAGTCCTGAACAACTAAGGGTTAAGATTATTCCGGAGGTAATCACGCATACCAGGCAAAAGTTAAGTTATAGCCTTGGAATTGATTACAGTGATAGCCAGATTTATTATTCTTCTGGCTATCAATCAACGTTATACTGCACGTTTATGGCGCTTTTAAACAACCGCAAGAAAATAATTGTAACGCTTGGGATGATTAACGAAACGGCAGTGAAAACAATTTTTGACGTCAGGCCTGGAAGTCATGTTTTGAGCTATGATGCTGCCGGAAAGGATTTGGATAAACTGGAGGTGATGTGTTTTAAACAGCTGGTAGGCATCGTTTATATCAGTTCAAGAAGAGTTGCTCCAGTTAACTATGAGATTGACGCGGAAAGGGCCGCAAGGATTCACGCACTTCGGGATACCTATAAATTTGTCATTGTTGAAGATGACAGGGACGTATCTTACTTCCAGTCGTCAGAAAATCTATTGATGAGTACAACTACCAGTAAATATGAATCCCTGGTTTATCTGCGTCCTTACTCTTCTTTTCTGCCGTTTATTAACGACTTAAATTTGTTATGCGGGCCGGCTAAACTAATCAGGAAGATAAGAGATAAATTTCGGGTGTCGGGCAAAGATATTTCAGCCGCTGTATCGCTTTCTTTAAATGAACTGCTGGGTAAAGAACTGTTCTTTAAGTCCGAAACAATAGTACTGAATAAGATAGCGGATATCATGGTCAGAGTAAGGGAAAACTTAAGTAAATCGGGAATTTGGACAGCGGAAAGTATTGCTGCAGGTTCAGCTTGTTTCCTCCGTCTGCAACCTAAATATGGTCACATCCCCCCTGATGGTTACAGCCACTTCAAAAGGGAGCGTATCCGGATCATTGCAGCTGCTGCTTATGCTGGCGATGAAACGGCCCTGGAAGGAATATTAATCAGTCTGGTAGCATCAATAGACGGTGAGTGCCTGGATAGAGACCTGAATAAATTCAACGAAGCTGCACGCAGAATCATCTGCTAACCGGATTTTATAAAAAGATAATTAATGCTGTCCTGACCAGGTGTGCCGGGATTGCGATCGTAAACCCTAAACCTAAATATTATGAATGATTCAAATGACAAATTTATCGTAGTTATCCAGATCCTGGGTCAGATGCTGTCCTTAATGGAAGAAAAAAACAACTTGTTGAAGAAGAAGGAACTGTTGTCTCCGGCGGATGTGATGGTCTTATTCAACCGTTCAGCCCGTACCATTAGTAGATGGACTAAAAAAGGAATATTAAAAAGTGTAGAAATCAATGGCACGTTACACTACAGGTGGGATGACGTATATCCCTTGATTGAACTCAAAAACATTTGATATGGCCAGCACACAATATAATACCAAAGATATTGGTCCAATAGTGGCTCGTACAATTGATGTAGCATTAGGGGGGCTGATACTGCATGTGTTTCAGCTGGGCTTACATGGGCAGTTCAAAGATCTGTTATACCTGATCGTAAATGATACAGTAGATGAAGTTACCTGGGAATTAATCAGTCTTTTAGAAGATGACGTTTCTGAATCCTATAAAATCGCGATAGAGGAGTGCCAGGAAAGCATGGCAGAAATAGAAGAACTATATAATTTGAATGGAGCAGCCGGTAAAAGAATCATTAGTATAGCAGACAAATTTTGTTATCATCTGACCAGACTATATATTCCTAATGATTGCAGGGAAGATGCTTTATACTTTCTTTCTGAATATACCAGCACCACGATTGATATTTTGAACTGGTTATGTTTATTGATAGTAAACGAGCGGCTGGATGTAGATTTCCTGAATAACCGGCCTGATCATTTTACCTATGCTGATCTTACTCATATATGTCAGCGTTATCCTCATCAGCCCGTCCTCAAATTTATCTTAAGAGCTGGCCGGCAATTGGAGCGGAGTAATCATGTTGCCCTCGCTGCATTGAAAAAAACAAATAACTAAATATCAAACCTAAACAATTTATCAATGAGAACAACGACTAAAAGAAAAATGACCGGAGATGCCTATCGTCATCACAGAAAAAAATGGTTGTATATCAAACGCTTCCTGCGTAGAATCGAACAGATGATCATGATCGGATTTAAAGATTTCTCCGAACAGCTAAGTGAGACGCAGCGATTTAATCAGACAATGAAAGCGAATCGGGAAATATTAGGTGGCGTTTCTCCCAAATTCTATATACTTTATAGTAATGTATTTGTGAGTATAGGCGCATTGCCGGCACCGCTGAACCCTTTTGTCAGGTATATTTCCCCAAGGATCGTGGAGGTGAAATGGGAGAATGCCGATATTGAGCCTACAGGTAAAAAAATGATCTATGTATTCAAATACAATGCTACCAGAAAACTTCCGGCTATTTATGTTGTTGAAGCAGATGAACCTGTGCAAATGATGGACATCAGGTTTCCCGAAGAAGAGTATGGAGATGAAGTTCATTTCTGGCTCACATTTGTCTGGCCGGATAAGAAAAAGCGAACAAATAGTGCATATATAGGACAGATATTACCACTCTCGAATTAAAAAGCAAACTACACACCAGTTGAGTCAGGGCGAAAGTCCTGGCTTTTTTTATATTTTATCTAAGGGTATTAATTTTAGACTTTTCAAACTGCCTTGTCGATAGAGTTTTACAAAGCCATTATATCCGGCTTTTGAAACTGATACCCTAATCCATTTTATATTAGGGATGGCCACTTTAAACAAACCATTTTCATCAGATTCAGCACTTGAGAAGGCTTTGCCATTCGGTGAGATGAAAGGATAATTGTCGAAAACATTAACTTTTACACCTTTGATACCTGTGTTATTTTGGTCCACTATCTGAGCGGAAAAAAGATTTTGCTCTCCAAGATATACTGTACTCTGAGGGCTAATGTTAACTGTATCAGCCTTTGGGAATTCGATGTGATATACGGTGTCCTTAATCAAGCTGATTAACTTATCATTATCAGGGGAAATAAATCCTGCTTTAATCAAAAACCGGATGTTTTTAATACTTTGGGCAGAGTCATTAGGTACCAGAGATTTCAAAATAAGGTTGGATTCAAACTGCTTCTTTTCAAGCTTTAGCATTTGACGGCTATTAAAGTAGTTTCCGAACAAGGCTACACATCCGGCGATAATCCCAACCCACAAAGGGAGTAATTTGAAATCCTTCATACTATCGTATTATATTATCTATTATCTCAAATATAAGTTTTTAAAATTAATTAACTAATTTTTATTTTAAGAATTGTGTCTTTTTCGTTGGCATACGGACAGCAACATCATGCCCGCATCTTTCTTTTAGTTCTGCGTGAATCTTTTTTGGTCTATAATTCAAAAAAATTGATGAATCTGATGATCTGATGTAGGAATGCTGGTGTCAAAAATAAACAGAGCATTGTTGACAATGCTCTGTTTATTCAAATAAATGTCGATTCTTTGAGATATAATATTACTTTTTGTGATCTAAACATGCTGTAATTCTTTCCGATAAATCTTCAAGATGGTATTTTGTCAGGCCTTTTGAAGTTGCCGACTTGACCTTAATGGTAGCATCCAGATTTTTCAACTCTGCTTTAATTACAGAGGTCACGTCATTCTGGGCAGGTTCAGTCTTTTCATCATCTTCCGGATTTGCTGCTGAGACTGTCGGGGCTTTCAACAAATTAATCAGCCTGTTCACATACGCTTTTTGTAGATTCCTGCGGTACACATCGATATCAAGATCCGTATGCAGTTCTTTGAAGATCGAAGTATTCATGTCTGTAAACAAGTCGCTGATCTTGTAGGCGGAAGAACCATCAGCAGTTTCAGCGGCTGTAAGTTTGCCGAGTGTGGAATTGCTGAGCAGCCTGGCCAGTACCGGAGCCTGCAGTTTTGAAATTACGGCTAGTGGATCCTGACCAATATTATCCAGTATGCCTGGCAGGAGTAACCATTTGGGCGTATTAAACAGTTGCTGGTCCAGAAAAGTTATTGCTTCTTTCTGTCTGGCTGCCGGATTACGCTGGTAAACTGTGCCAGCTTCATCTGAAGGTTTTGGCGTGGCCATTATACCTCCAATATTTTTTGCTGCATGTCCCATATACCTGGAGAACTGTTTGGTTAGCTGATCGTACATGTTTTCGAGATCTTCATGACCTTCACGATCAGATTTGGTCCAGGTCTGAAGTTTTGTGACGATCCTTTTCAAGTTCTTAATGCCATAACCTCCGGATATCATGGCATTATCTCCAAGATCTTCATTCTGTGACCGCGGATCATCATAATTGTTTTCAGGGCCGAACCATAGACGATGGTTTTTCAGCCTTTGCGTGGTGATCTTACTTAGGATAGAAGCTTCTTCCAGCGGAGATTTTCCATCTGTTAATTTATATCCCCATTCAATTGCCCATTTATCATAGTCGCCAATTCTCGGGTAAATCCCTTTTTTACCAATGTGATCTTCGGGCTGGGCAACATAGTTGAACCTGGCATAATCCATAATGGAAGGACTATGTCCGTTAGCTTCTACAAAGGCCTTGTTCCTGAGTTGCTCAGAAGGGACGGTGGAGCTGGAGCCATAATTATGGGTCAGCCCTAAAGTATGACCTACTTCATGCGAAGAAACGAAGCGGATCAGATCGCCCATCAGCTGATCATTCAGTTGCATTTTCCCTGCATTCGGGTCGATTGCCCCTGCCTGGATCATGTACCAGCCCTGAACCAGGCGCATCACGTTGTGATACCAATTGATGTGTGATTCCAGAATTTCACCGCTGCGGGGATCATGGATGTGCGGTCCGGAAGCATTTTTTTCTTCCGAAGGTTTATAAACTATGGCGGAGTGTGTTGCATCTTCCAGGCTCCAGGTTTTGTCATTAACTGGCGCTTCTTTAGCAATAATAGCATTTTTGAAGCCGGCCTGTTCGAATGCCGCCTGCCAGTCGTTTACCCCCTGGATAAGATAAGGTATCCACTTTTTAGGGGTTGCCGGGTCGATGTAAAACACAATCGGCTTTTCAGGCGCTACCAGTTCTCCGCGAAAATACTTCTTACGGTCTGCAGCTTTGGGCTCCAGTTTCCAGCGGTGGATCATAATGTTTTTTTTCACTCCCTGCGGGTCGCCGTCAAAGTCTGTATACATAGAACTGTAGTAACCTATTCTGCGGTCGGAAAAGCGGGCCTGCATGGGTATCTTTGGCAAAAGTACCATAGAGTTGTTAAGCTCATAACTTACAAAACCACTTCCCAGAGGATTCAGTGTAGCAAAGGTTCGGAGTGTTCTTATCTCTATGTTTCGGGGATAGGCGTTCATCGACACGATGTATGAACGGTCATTCTGTTGTGCAGCAATATTGCGTAACTTTTTGTAGAATCCGGGAAAAGTAAACAATGGATTATCTGCATTGATCAGCGAGGTAATATCGATCACCGTGGCGGGGTTCTTTTCGTTTCTTGTCTTAACAGGAAAAGCAGCAAGGATAGATTGAACAGAAGAATTCAACAGGGAACGGTACATGCCATTGTCGCTGCTATCTCTGGAAACGGCAGCGTATGACTTGCCCCTCATGAATAGCTTGTTGCCCGGGCCTCTTTCAAAGCTGATGACACGCTCATCAATCTTATCACCACCGTAAGTGGGAAAGCGGTTGTTGAGCCCTTCTATGGAAGATTTGGCCACGCGGTTAACCAGCAGGATATCTCTGTTGAGCAGGCTGTCAGGAATTTCCAGGTAGTAATTGTCTTCGAGCTGATGGATGATAAACATACCATGCTGGCTCTTCACCTTATCGGTAATTACCTTATCGTAGAGACTTGGCTTTTTTGCAGCCAGGGAGTCCACAGGTTTCTGTGCCCTGGTCTTTATTGCAGTGCAACTAAAGATGGCGATCAGAATTATAGGAATAAATTTTGTCATGTTAAAAGATCAGAAGGACCGGAAGTCCTTAATTTTTTATTCGGCCGATTATCTCCTTCAGTTTCTTTTCAACGTCTTCGCCCCTCAGGTTTTTTGCGATGATGATGCCATTGGGATCGAGCAGCAGGTTGCGTGGAATAGCGCGTATGCCGTAAGTTTCAGCTACCTCATTATGCCATCCTTTAAGATCACTGACATGGATCCATGGAAGGCCATCTTTCTCAATGGCGCCCAGCCAGCGGTCCTTTTTCTCGTCAAGTGAAACGCCAACGATCTCGAAGTTTTGATCCTTGTATTCATCATATACTTTCTTTAGTGTTGGGTTTTCAGCCCGGCAGGGCCCGCACCAGCTGGCCCAGAAATCGATCAGCACATATTTGCCCTTTAAAGAAGAAAGGGTAAAAGATTGCTGATCTTTAGTTTGCTGGGTAAAATTGATGGCCGGGTTCCCGATTGCTGTTTTCTTACCGATTACAATCCGGTCTGCCAGTTCTTTGCCCGCTGCAGAATTTCTGATGGAGGCAGATAAACCATTGAACATGCTGTCCAGTTGGTTGACTGGTATATAGTTGGCTTTCGACTTGATTAAGTCGAAGCTCACATAAGAATCCGGATGATCTTTTATAAACGCTGCTTCGATGCGTTGCATACCCGCATTGATTTTGCTGGAGGGTGTTCTGAGTGCTGCACGGCCAAGCGTATCCTTATTGAGCCAGAAGGTCACCATCTTTTTAGAAATCTCCTGGCTTTGTATAGTTAATGGTTTGAGTGCTGTAGTCAGACTCAGGTACTCTGCCTGGGTTTTGCCTCCATTGATGATTGCAGTCCTCAGATTTTTGCCGCTAACATCAAGGGTACCCTTCTCAAGGTAGAAAACCTGCCGATCCTGAACCACTCCCTGCTTAATCATCTCCGCGCCCATGGGAGGGCGCGGAGATTTAATTTCAATGGTAGCCTTTATTGGCAGGTCTATGGTGCCTGCAAAGCTGAATGCACCATTATTCGAGCGAACAGAATCAGTTTTATAAATGCCGTCCTGATAGTAACCAAGATAAATTTTACTATCCTGAGGCACAGCTGTTAACTTTCCTTTGAGGGTATATTTATCCTGCCCAAATGCTGTTATGCTGATGGCATAGCAGATAGCTGTCAATATGATTTTTTTCATGTGAGTCTATGTTATTTATGGGTTTTTGGACATTCCGGGGTTAAATATCGTAGCATTCAAAGGGATCTGGAGGGTGTAACGAGGACTTTTGGGTGCCAGTGTAGCGATCACATTTTTGGACTGGTCAATCCTTACTACCGCTGGCATCAGTCCCTCTGAATCAAGTCGGCGCATATCAAACCAGCGCACCCCGTTGATAGGCATCTCATAACGCCTTTCCCTGATCACCCATTGAAAAACTTCATCCTGATTGCCTGAAGCCAGATCCTGATAATTAGCCGGAGCAAACCGGTTGACACGTATTTCATTCAGCTGGCGCAGGGCAGTCGTCAGGTCATTTCTGCGGGCAGCATTTTCTGCAATGATCAGCTTCATTTCGGCCACTGTTGTACCTACCTGAACGTCGTAATATCCATTGGCTGTAGCTGAAAAACGAACTCCGGCACTGGGGTTCACCGTATTGAAATTAAAAGGGGAGGCGATACCATTATAAAAGTTAAGTGCCAGCCTAAGGTCTGTTGACTGATAAGATTTGATAAAGGTGGAATCTGCGATACTGACAAGGGTTCCTGAGGTTGGGTCACTGCCACGGGCATAGATCATTTCATTCAATCTGGTAGTACGTGGAAATACGTTTCTAAGCACTCCATTGTAATTGGTTACGGTAGCTCCTCCGGGACGTTGCAGCGACATTTCTGCATAACGGGCAGCTTCAGTATAATTGCGCATGTAAAGGTAAATACGTGCCAGAACGCTGTATGCTGCATGTACTGAACCACGGAAACGGTTCCCGGCATTGCTGGCCGGCAAATTGACAATGGCAGTGTTCAGATCCTCAATCATATACCTGTAGAGGTCCTGTACGGTAGCTCTGGGAGGGGTAGCGGTATTGATGTCTGAAGAAACGACAAATGGAACAGCCAGATCTGTAGCAGCTGTGGCAGCATCATAAGGTTTGCCATAGAGGTTGACCAGGTAAAAATATTCATTGGCACGGCCTAATAAAGCCTCGGCTTTGAGCTGTTGTTTTTGGTCTGCGTTACCGGTTACCCCATCAATGTTTTCAAGTAGGGTGTTGAAGTAGTAAATGTGGTTATACGCACCAGATAACATTTTTGGTGAAGCATCGGCATCTGTGAATTGTTCTGACCAGATGTAGGCGCGTTCAGCTTCGGCCATGATATCCGGACGCCATGGAATTTTCTGCGCATGGTCTGTCATCCAGCAGATTTGAGGAATACCACTGATTTCACTCAGGAATTGGTTGCCTAGCCACAGGTCAAAGTCGTTCACTGTATTCAGGGTGGTCTTACCCTTCGGGGCTACTTCAAGGAACTTATTGCAGGCACTCAGCAGTAGACAAAGTAATAGTAGGTATGTTGTGATGTATTGTTTCTTCATGATGTTTCTTTTATAGATGGGATACATTTAAAAATTGGTAAACAAGCCTAAAGTATAAGTGGGAGTGATGTACTTTTTAAGGTAGCTGCCGGTAGCCAGGCTGTAGTTGTCGCGGTTAAAGCCGACAGTATACAGGTTTGAGGCTTGTAGCTTTACTTCAAAATTGCTGAAACCAGCCTTTTTCATGGTTTCAAAATCCCTAAAGTTATATGATACGGTAACATCACCCAGGGTGAGGTAAGCTCCGTTCATTACAAACCGGTCTGAATTGGCCAGATAGGCTGCACCATTAACATTGATGTAGGCTGCCGAAGGCAGGCTCACGGTTGCTTCGTCTCCTGCTTTTTTCCAGTAATCTCCTGAACCTTCTATCGGACGAATTGCTACAGGGCTTGGAAGTGGGGTACGCACTACAAAATTGCCATAATAGTTTACCATGCAGAATAGGTAGAAATTACCGATATCGAGACGGTTGCTGAGCCCAATGTTGGTAGCCGGGATAGATGTACCTCTACTGTCGAGAGATCCATATCCCTCATCAATGGCACTCGTTAAAATGGTTTTATTGCCTTTGCTGTCAAAGTATAAGGCCTGTCCGGCAGCATTCACACCCGCATAGCGATAGCTATAGATATTGCCAACTTGTTCTCCCTTCATATAACCACCTGCGGCAGCTGTGATCACCGCCTGCGAAGAAACTGTAGCTAAGGCCTGCGAACTGAATTGGGGAATGCTGGGTTTAGGCACATAGGCCTCGAGAACTTTGCTTTTGTTGTAAGAAAATACCAGTCCCGTATTCCAGTTGAGTTTTCTTTTATGCAGCCAGTCAGCATTTAATGTGAACTCCAGTCCACGGTTCCTGATGCTGGCCTGGTTGACCAGGGCAGGACTTACTCCTTTAAAAGGATCAACATCCAGTTTGGCGAGTATGTCTGTGCTGCGTTTGTCATAGAAATCAATGTTACCGGATATATTTTTGAAGATGGTATAATCCAGGCCCACATTAAGGTTACTAGTTTGCTCCCATCGCAGGCCACTATTTGCAGGTGATGAAAGGGATAAGGTAGGGTAGGCAGGAAGAGTTACATTGTTCAGCGTATAAAGGGCAACTACCTGTGGAAGACTTTCCTTTGAGATATTACCGTTAAACCCCTGGGCGACCCGCAATTTTAAAGCACTTAACCAGTTTACATCCTGCATGAAAGCTTCACGGTCAATGTTCCAGGCTGCTCCGAGTGACCACAAAGGTTTATAACGGTATTTTGGATCAGTACCAAACAAATTCGACTGATCTACACGGATGCTTCCCGTCAGTGAATAGCGGTTTTTATAGGCATAAACTGCATTCATATAACCTGATACAAAGCGGTCATCATTGTATAACTGTGCAAACAGGTCATTGTAAACCAGTGGTACTCCCTGAGAATTGTAAATGTAATTGCTGTTAAAGGTGGTACTTGAGTTAAAGAGCCGGTTATAATCTGTGGGCTGCTGAAGCAGCGTTTGGTCATTATACCCAAAGGTAGCCGATCTGGCACCCTGTGTTACACTCTGTCTTACTTCGGCGCCCAATATCGCATTGATGGAATGGCTGCTGGCAATCTGCTTGTTGTAGGTGAGCTGTGCCCTGCTGGTAAAACTGCGCAGCAATGACTGCGATTCCTGTAAATATCCACCTCGCGGCAGGTTATAGGTAGCAGCAGTTGTTGCGGTTGCAGGTTGAAAAAAACGGTTGATGAGCGTATTGGTCATCGATGAATTTTCAGTGGCAAAACGACGCTGCTGCGTTGCAGAGCTTTCATAGATGCCGCCCAGCATCAAGTCCAGTCCGCTGCCAATCTGATATTTGAAATTTGCCGAAACCCTGAAGTCTGCAATGCGTTGACGGGTATTGACTTCCTCCATTTCGGTCAATGGCCGCATGCGCTGATCTAAAAATCCCATGGCCTTTGTGGCGGTGGTAAACCTGCTGCCTGCACGTGATGATCCCGAAACAATTGGCAGAGGGTTACCATCGGCATCAGCGAATCTTTCATCAGCGAAGATTCTGCTGATATCCGTTATTGGCGCTGTATTGCTGATCGCCTCATTGTAATCCGTCAACAGTTCCAGTGACAGCTTTTTGCTGATCAGTATGTTTGAACGGCCTGACAACTGGATCTTGTGGTTATCATTATTGCGTTGGTTAAGCTGGTTATTCAGGTAATTTCCGGTAATGTAATACAGGGCCTTATTGGTACCACCGGATACATTCAGGTTATATTGCTGAGTTACGGCAGTACGCAGGAACGCATCTTCGTAATCGTCTGCATTGTTATAAGCAGCAAGATCTGCAAATCCACGTTCCATCTGAGCCTGGGTAAGCTGTCCCAGCGATTTATCGATCAGCAGGTTAAGCGCTGCATCTGAGCCATAGCCGGCCAGGTAGGGCTGGGCTCCGGTGAGTTCAGAAGTTCTGTAGTTAGCAAAGGTTGATATGTTCCCGTCATCAAAACGTGTACGGAAATAATTGAGGCCGACGCTGCCATCTTTCTCATAACGGAACTTACTGTAGTTGTCGTGCGGCCGAATGCTGAAAGTACTGCGGAAGGCCACCCTGGCTTCACCGGCTACTCCCTTTTTTCTGTCAATGATGATTACTCCATTAGAAGCACGCACCCCATAAATCGCTGCTGCCGCAGCATCTTTCAGGATAGTGACATTCTCGATTTCATTCGGGTTGATATCATTCAGAGAGAGGTCGGTAGGGTAGCCGTCCAAAACAATCAGGGGACGGGGATTACCTGTCATGGTTGAAATACCACGGATTTGAAACAGGTTGTTGCCCTGGAACTGTATATCGTTATTAATAAGCAGTCCCGGCAAACGGTTTTGCAGGCCCGAGAGGAAGTCGGTGCTGATGCGGGATTCGTAAGCCCTGGTGCCAATCTGCGATACTGCACCAGTTACCTGCTGGGGCATGATGCGCTGATATCCGGTATTAACAGTAATCCCAACCTCCTGAAGTTCGCCAGAACCCATTTCCATGTGGATAATGCCCAGGTTGCTGACAGCAGGGAGTTCCATGTTTTTGTAACCTACATAGGTAATTACAAGCACAGCATTTTCATCAACATTGTTGAGTACAAAGGTTCCGGTGGCGCCTGTTTTTGTTGACCTTTTACCGCCTTTAACCATGATATTAGCGCCTGCCAGGGGATTACCGGTACTTAGGTCTACAATTTTTCCGGTGACATCGATCTGCGAAAATCGCTCGATAACGCTTCGCAGGAAAGATTTTTCCTTTTTCCGGATAAAGATGGTATTGTTTTCAATGGTATATTCCAGATCTTTGCCTTTAATAATCTGATCCAGTACTGACCGCAGCGGCGTATTGCTGAAATTTGCCCGGATGATAACACTGGTGTTTAATTCATTGGTACGGTGGAGGATGTCATAACCGGTTTGCTTCCTGATTTCGTAGAAAACCTTTGATATGGAGACATTTTTTTCTTTAATACTCAGTTCCTGGCCAAAGCTGGATGCACTGGCCTGCATCAATGCCAGGAAAATGAAAAGAACCGTTAATTTCATGATGAATAGCAGTTTAGGAACGTAGCTGAAGTGCGTACGCAAAAAAGAGGTATAATTTTTATACATTTGATATAAGTCTGTTTAGGGGTAATGTCTGATAAAAGCTGAGGACAATACCCTGGATAATGAAATCACTGAATGAATATTTCTTAATGCGGATGAAAGGGCTTCGACTGCGAATCGAAGCCCTTTATGCATAGTCTGTAGGGTGATTACGGGCTTAATTTCTGTTGCTTCATGTTGTAAGTTTAAGTTGATATGTTTGATGAATTTGGTATTTAAGCTGGTGGTTAGCCAGCTTATTTTTTTGCCTTGATGGTGAGTATATGTTTATCCAGCTGAAATTCAGCAATACCACTTTTTTCCAGCACAAGAAGCAGGCTCGAAAGCTGTTTATACTTGCTGATTGTACCTGAGATGGATTCCTTTTTTAATGCCTGATTTTCGTACTGCACTTCCACGTTGTACCACCTTGATACCCTTTTCATGAGCTGTTCCAGACTTTCCTGATTGAAAATAAAGAATCCCTCTTTCCAGTCGACCACCAGCTGTGCTTCCACTTCTGCTACCTGAATTTTGCTTCCGGTGTTTACTGCTTGCTGGTTTGGCTTCAGCATTTGGGTATCTTTATGCTGGCCCCTTACCATAACTGATCCTTCCAGGAGTGTGGTCCGGACAGTGGCATCATCTGCATAACTGCTGATGTTAAAGACCGTGCCCAGAACTTCGACATCCTGCTGGCGGCTCTTTACCACGAAAGGATGTGCCTTATCTTTATGCACCTGGAAGTAACCTTCGCCGGAAAGTTCAACGCTGCGTTTAGCACGCCCGCCAAAAGATGATGGGTACTTTAAACTTGAAGCTGCATTTAGAAACACAATTGTACTATCTGGTAACCTTACCTGGATTTGTTCTCCCCTGGAAGTTTCGAGGGTATTTATTGCTCCTATATCCTGACCTTTGTTGTCATTCACAGTATAAATAATTTGTCCGTCTTTATTTTTTGAAATGATGACCCCTGATTCGTCCGCCAGTTTACCTTTTGCACTATTTGTAATCCGGATCTTCCTGCCATTTCCCAGTGTAAGGATAGCACCATCTTTACCCGGGGCAATATCTGCTCGCAGGAGGGCAGTATCGCTATTCTCCCCTTTGTTAGTATACCATAATCCGATACCCAGCACCAATATAATTGAAGCTGCAATTGCGGCAATCCTTTGCAGCAGGTAAGTTGTTCTTTTGGGCAGTATTTTATGCTGAATATTTTGCAACATGCTTTTCTCCAGTTCCTGTTCACTGTGAGCGAAGGCTTTCGGGATGATGATTGCTTTATCCTGTTCAAGGTTATACCAGTCTGCAAATTCTCTTGCTTCTTCCGGACTGATAGTCTTTAACTTCCATTTTGAAGCGAGCTCTTTATATCGTATTGGAATTTCTGACTGATCCATTTTTTTAAGGGTCTATACCTATTAGTCAGTCAACTGTTGCCAATCCCTCGCTTCAGTAGAAAAAAAAATTATAAAAGAGTCATGAGGTAATTGTTTAGCTGAGATTTCAGCAATTTAATGGCTTTTGTGAGGTGACCTTCTACTGTTTTTTCAGAGATGCCCAGTTTCTGAGCGATTTCTTTATGGGAATTACCTTCTTCACGGCTTAGGACAAAGACCAAGCGACATTTTTCAGGTAATTCTTTAACTAATGCTGATAATTGTTTTTTTAATTCCATAAAATCCAGCCATTGCTGGGTGGAATCATCAACATTGGCCTGATCCAGGCTATCCATATAAGATTTTTTTGTAGTCAGCTTATCCAGAACATTAATCACTCTGTATTTCACTGATACGGCAAGATAATTTTGCAGGGAGGAATTGATTTCCAATTGCTCACGCCGGTTCCAGAGACTGATAAAAACATTCTGCACGATTTCACGCGCTTCTTCAAGGTCCTGAAGTTTGTTGGCCGCCACAGTAAAAAGTTTTTTCCAGTAACGCCTGTAGAGTTCAGTGAATGCAGCCTGATCATGCTGCTTCATTAAGCCGATCAGCTCCTGGTCTGACCTGTCAATGTACGAATTTATTGCCCCCATAAAATACCCCCGATTCTATTCATGCCGTTTACACAGAGTATGTAGAGCATACATCATACAATATTAAGTATTTTTTTTGAATGAGAAGGGCTTGCAATTGATCGGGTTTAGTACCATTACCTTAAGGCTGATCATATTTCGTTAGTGGAGATAAGATCGAAAAAAAAGAATAAAATTTATGTAGAGTTGTGCCACTGCTATTGGGCTACCAGATTATTTTGCGTGTCTTTGACTCCCATAATTAAAAGCCATAAGCAAAGTGAGATTTCGCCAATAAATGATATGGATGCAAAATAGGGAAACAGCGGATTAGCGAAATCTTTCGACAGGAGCATCGTAAAGGTGTTTGCCAGATAACTTATTCCGGCAAGTGCATACAGTACGCCCAGAATTCGCGGCACGAGCTGCGATTTTAAGATCAGGTAACCAACAGTTATGCAATAAAATCCAAAGAAAACGAGTCCTATTCCGTAACCCTGCGCCTGTAAATTTAACGAATGTACAGCGAGGGCAGCCAATTGCCTGGGTTCAAATACAGTGAGGTACTGGGCATTTCCTAAAAAAAGCAGGGGTGAAACCTGGTTCAGTAAGTTGGTTGCTATAACTGCGGTTTGAATGAGCACGAAAAACATCGCCAGGCTAATCAGATATTTATTGACAGGCTTAAATAATAC
>Ga0247815_10000659_pt1 | contig 27096 bp, 22 predicted proteins | sample UWRJL194509B1_FD_181014 | JGI IMG/M metagenome (GOLD analysis project Ga0247815, IMG submission 181014) | Plant litter microbial communities from Arlington Agricultural Research Station in Wisconsin, United States - UWRJ-L194-509B-1 | ecosystem: Environmental > Terrestrial > Plant litter >...
CATCTCCGAACGCCCTACGGCTCGACTGGGCAGTCAGGTGTTTGTCGACTACGGCAATCGGCGCATGTTTCAGACGTTTCTGCCACCCAATCGCAGCCTGGTCCCTGCGATAGGAGCCGATGCGGCAACACTGGTTTATCAAGCGATCCTGGATTATCAGCTCGCACAGTTTTTTGGCGACCCCGATGTCGGGCGTGATGAATTTTGAAAGGGAATTATATGTGCCGTCCATTTCTGGTAGTTGTCGGTCTGGGTGTGTTGTCCGCCCTAAGCTGTAGCGTCAACGCCAGCGAATTGGTCTATACCCCGAACAATCCATCGTTTGGTGGTAACCCGCTCAATGGCCCGGTGCTGCTGAACCAGGCCACGGCGCAGAACAAGTTCAAGGAGTCGACGACCTCCAGCGAACAGACCGCCCTGACTCAATTCAACACCATGTTGCAAAGCGCCATTTTAAGCCGGGTTTCATCGGCGGTGACGTCCAGCATTGTGAGTCCAGACGGTTCGCTTATTCCGGGAATCGTGGAAACGACGGACTTCCGTATTTCCATTACCAATTTGCAAAGTGGGATGCTGCAGATCGTGACCACGGATAAAACGACTGGGCAGACTACTCAGTTTCAAGTGAACCAACCGTAAGCGTTGTAATTGTTGCAACCCGCTCGACATCACTAACAACACTCAAAACTACTTTTTATAAAAGGAAGGCTTTCATGCGCGCTCGTAAATCTCTTCTGTCTATTGCTGTACTTGTTGCCATCTCCGGTTCGGCACTCGCTGACTCGAGCACTGCCAACGTTAACCAGAACGGTGCCAAGAACAATGCCGTCTCCGTTCAGGAAAGTGCTACCAAGTCTTCGGTCTATATTGGCCAGAATGGCGAGCGCAACGAAGCCAACGCAAAACAGACTGCCAATGACAGCACGCTGAGTGTTGCCCAGAAAGGTAATCGCAACGATGCCACCAGCCGCCAGAAAGGCGGTTTCAACGATTCCAGCATCAACCAGATCGGTAACGGTCAGACTGCCGAAATCAATCAGGGCAGCCAGCGCAACACCGCCAGCATCGGCCAGACCTACAACACCACCACCGGTGCAAAAATCGACCAGGGCTATACCTACAACGGTAGCTACAACAAGGCTTCGGTCGTTCAGCAAGGCAACACCAACTCCGGCGCCAACATCACTCAATGGGGTTCGGGCGACAAGGCTTCGACCAACCAGCTGAACAACGTCAATGTGCACGCCACTGTGACCCAGCGTGATGGCAACGCCAACGACGGCTCGATCAAGCAGGAATACAACAACGGCAGCAACGCCCAGGTATCCCAGCGCGACGGCAACAATAACAACGGTTCGATCGCTCAGCTGACCACCAACTCCAGCGAAGCCACCATTGCCCAGTCGTGGGGCAACAACAACGCTGCTTCGGTCAAGCAACAGTTCGTCACCGGCACCGAAGGCACCGTTACCCAGACTCGCGGCAACCACAACGAAGGCAACGTGGTTCAAGGCGGCGTTGCAGCCAGCAGCGCAACCATCTCGCAATCGTGGGGCGACCACAACGTAGCCAACGCTTCGCAGACTATCGGTTACGACCAGAACGCCAGCGTTGCCCAGATCGGCAGCTTCAACACTGCGACCACCACTCAGGCCTACGCCAGCGATCTGCAAGCCAACGTTTCCCAGGACGGCCGCAACAACAAGGCTGAAGTCAAGCAAACCAACGGTTACAAACTGGACGCCACTGTTGCCCAAAAAGGCAATGGCAACTCGGCCTACGCTTCTCAGAGCGGCTACAAACTGGAAGCTGACATCACCCAGAAAGGCGACAACAACAAAGCGACCAGCATCCAGACTGCTGCTTACAACGAAGAAACCCTGTTGCAACAAGGCAACAACAACACCGCTTACGTCAGCCAGTCCGGTCAGGGCATCTATGGCCAGGCCAACGTCGTTGCTGTTAGCCAGTTCAGCAACAACCAGGTTGCCAACGTTGTACAAACCGGCGGCGCCGGCAACACCGCAACCGTTACCCAGCGTTAAGAGCTAACACGTTCATGGCTGTAGCCCCGCCGAGCGTCGGCGGGGCTTTCTTGTAGAGGAACGACGATGCACATCCGCTCGTTATCAATGGTTGTATGTGCAGTATTGGTCGTCAGCGGCTGTGCCACTTCTCGTCCAGCGGCGACTTTCAATCCCGCTTCGCTGTCACCGCCCACCCAGATTTCCCGTGACCTGACCAACCTGCCCGCACCGGCCGGCCCCATCGCCGTCGCTGTGTATGGTTTGCGTGATCAGACCGGACAATACAAACCGTCGCCAGACAGTTCTTTTTCAACCGCTGTGACCCAGGGCGCTGCGTCCTTGCTGGTGACCGCGCTGCGTGATTCGCGCTGGTTCAAACCGGTCGAACGCGAAAACCTGCAGGACCTGCTCACCGAGCGCAAGATCATCCGCGCCCTGGAGCAACCGCAGGACAAGGCTCAGGTCCAGCTGCCCGCGCTGCGTCCGGCCAACCTGATCATCGAAGGCGCCATCGTCGCCTACGAAAGCAACGTGCGCTCCGGCGGTATCGGCGTGCGTTACCTGGGCATCGGCCCGTCCGAGCTGTACCGCCAGGACCAGGTGACCGTCAACCTGCGTGCCGTGGACATTCGCAGCGGCGAGATTATCCAGAGCATCACCACGACCAAGACCGTGTTCTCGATCCAGGTCGATTTCGGCGTGTTCAAGTACGTCTCGCTCAAGCACTTGCTGGAAGTTGAAACCGGGTTCAGCCGCAACGAACCGGTGCAGCAATGCGTGCGCGAAGCCATTGAAACCGCCTTGGTGCACATGGTGGCCCAAGGCGCGCGGGACGGCAGCTGGCTGCTGAAGAACCCGGACGATCTGAACAAGCCACTGCTGCAAAGTTATCTGAAGAGTTACGACGACCTGACGCTGTCCATGCCGCTGACCGGCTCGGATAAATAAAAACTTCTCAAAACGGAGCTGAACATGGCGTTTAACACCCAATACCTGCGATGGCTGGCAGCAGGACTGCTGGTCGCCAGTGGAATGTGTCAGGCATCAGACCTCCAGTCCGAACCACGTTATGCCGACATCAGCCGCGGCAACGTAGCCGCCATCACCCAGATCGGCGACTACAACAAGACGCGTATCGATCAGAACGGATCTGCGCAAAAGCTCGAGCAGATCCAGACCGGCACGCGCAACCAGGCGGTGATCAGCCAGAGCGGTACCGCCAACCAGGCCTACGTGCAGCAGACCGGGCGCAACAACGACCTGACACTGACTCAAACCGGCAGCTACAACCAGGCCAGCGCGGTACAGAACGGCACGGGCAACTCGGCCGTGGTCGCCCAGACCGGCGCGTACAACCAGGCTTACGTCAATCAATACGGAACCGGCAATCAGGCCAGCGTGCAACAGGCCGGTTTCAACGGCACCGCCACGGTCACCCAATACGGCAACAACTCCACCGCCAGCGTAAAACAGTGGTAAGCCAATGATCGACGTATCGCAACTGAGCCTGTCCATCGACGCCCAGCGCCACGGTGAAGCGGTCCTGATCCGCCCACAACTGCAAAGCCCGACCCCGCTGACCTTGCAGTACCGCATGACGGTACGCCAGAGCAGCGCCAGCGGCACCTCCAGCATCAACCAGAGCGGCGACCTGCAAAGCGGCGGCGCAGGCTCGCTGGTCACCCTGAGCATGCCCAGCGGCGCCACCTGCCAGGTACATCTGCAAGTGTTCCAGGATGACAAGCTGCTCAAGGAAGCTGATAGCGATTGCGAGTGACCTGGTCGGGGACTGGTCGACGCCTTCGGGGACAAGTCCCCTCCTACCGATTTGCACAATCCGGTAGGACCGGACTTGTCCCCGAAGGCGGCGGTCCTGCTGACAAGATCTTCAGCGTTTGCACGGGCGTCTTCGGCAATGAACGCCTCCTGCCGGGGTGCCGCCACCTACTCCCTGCAATAACGATCAATAGTCCCAGAACGCCGCGATCCAGCGAAAGGCGTCACCGTCGACGGCCACTCGGCCAACGGAAGGAAATGGCAAGTGGGTGGCGACCAACCATTCACCGCTCGCCGCCGCCTCTTGCATCAGACGCACCCGAACGCGAACCGACTCCTCAGGGTCATGCTCAAAGCCGTTGTGCCACTCGGGGTGCTGGAAAGCGACCGGAAACAGCGCGTCGCCGGCGAAGGTCAGGCGTTCGCCGAGGGAGTTTATGTAGACCACACTGTGTCCAGGGGTATGGCCGCCGGTCAGTTTGACGACCACGCCCGGTGCCACCTCATACTCGTCCTCGAACGTACGCACGTTGCTGCGGTAATCGTCTATGAACTGATTGGCGGTGACGCGCAGGACGTCCGGCACCGGTGCCGGCATTTCGGTGTAGGTGAAATCGGGCAACTCCCAGAACGCAACCTCAGCCGCCGCAACGTGGATGCGTACATCCGGACGCAGACGGCTCTTCACTTCGTCAGCCAGCAGCCCGCCGATATGGTCCATGTGCATGTGCGTAATCACGATGTCGGTCACCGACGCGAGATTGATCCCGGCCGCTTCCAGTCGTTTGGGGAGCTGCCCGGCCCGCGGAAAACCGGGGAACTGCCCTCCCAGTCCAGCGTCGACGAGTATGAGCTGGTCGCCGCTGCGCACCACCAGTACGTTCAGCGCCCAATCGAACGCATCCGGCCCCAGATACATCTCCTTGAACCAGGCGGCACGATCAGCAGGACTGGCGTTGGTAGACATTGTCGAGGTCGGCAGCGGCAGCACCCCATCGCTGACCACCAGCACGTCAATTTCGCCGACCCGCAGCGCATAGCGCGAAGGCACCAGCTCCCCGAAGCCCAACCCGCCGTGCGAGGCGTGCAAGCTCACGTCTGATTGCTGCTGATCGTTGATTTGCCGATTATGGGTTACGTGGTTCAGATGCGTTGTCATGATCGCTCTCCTGTTGCCTGGGTCAAGAAACTCGGGGGCTGGCCGCTCTCTCAAGATGAGCGCAACGGCTTGCCAGGAGATAAGTCTGCGTCGCGACCATCGGACCCGAAACCATACCCGGGTATAGGCTGTGACCGCCGACTGGGCGCTGCAGGCCTGAATATCCGGGCTGAAGGCGAGTGCGAACGGCACACGTACGGATCGCACACGCAGTGGCATCACAGCCGCCGGGATTCATACCAATGTATGTTTGGCCGCTGTGCGAATGTTGTGGTTATCACTGGCGTCAAAAGCAACTTCACATTGAGGCTGTCATCAGGAATATCGCCCCGCGAATACCTTCGTTCCTACAGACATGCGTTAATTGCCACGATAGGCCTTTGATACTCCGACACCTACCCGATATAATTGGCATCAATGTGCCACCACCGAATGAAATGTGAATCATTCGATGTTTTTTTAATTAATACGCTTGCAACTGAACTTTTATTGTTCGACACTCGCTGCCTCGGGTCCGACAATATACAGGCGTCATTCCCGTGACTCTCACCTCCCCGCTTACCCCGCATTATTTCTATATGCCGCCGCTCGCGACCTCGGCATATAAGAAAAGGTCCATGCTTGCAGACGAGCGGTATTGGCCAGTTGCCGAACCCCTATAAACAAAGGGCGAAACGCTAAACCAGCAGCCTCTAAGGTTTCACCGGTTAAAAAGATCAAACCTGTAAAAGACCCATTAAAAAAACAAAAGTTTCACACTTAAGAATTAAACATTCATTTCGCACATTACCCTTTGCAGTTATCGCCGTTAGTGCTAATAATCCGGCCAGATCCGGGAAGCAAGGCAATGCGCCATCTCACACGAAGTGAATATCAAGCCTCCATTCCGATTAAGTCCCCGGCCCGATAAAACTCAATACGTTAGTTTGCTCAAGATGCCATCACAGCTTGAGCAACTGTTGTGCGGCGCAAAAGCTGCGCGAGGAGGGCATCATCGCTCGTAGTCATTCAAGGATTAAAATCCTGTCGATTTTCGGCACACGTCCAGAAGCCATCAAGATGGCTCCTTTGGTCAAGGCACTGGCTGCAGAACCGGGTATCCACTCGCAGATCTGCATCACCGGCCAGCACCAGAGCATGCTTAAACAGGTGCTGGAGCTGTTCGATCTGAAAGCTGATTTCACTCTGGATGTGATGACGCCGCACCAGACCCTCAACTCGCTGACCGCTGCGCTGTACGGGGCGATTGATCCGGTGTTGGAGATGACCCAGCCTGATCGTGTGCTGGTGCATGGCGACACAACTTCCGCCATGGTCGCGTCAATGTGTGCCTTCCATCGCCGCATCCCGGTGGGCCATGTGGAAGCCGGGCTGCGTACCGGTGATATCTACAGCCCATGGCCGGAAGAGATGAACCGTCGCTGCATCGACCTGGGTGCCGACATGCTGTTTGCGCCGACTGACGAATCGCGTCGCAACCTGCTGGGCGAACGCCTGCAAGGTCGCTCTTTCGTCACCGGCAACACGGTGATCGATGCCCTGCAGCTGACCGCGCAACGCATCGAGCAGGATGCCGGGCTGCGTGCCGGTCTGGACCAACAGTTTTCTTTCCTACAGGCCGACCGCAAGGTCTTGCTGGTGACCGGGCATCGTCGGGAAAACTTCGGCGACGGCTTCCTCGATATCTGCAAAGCCCTGCGTCAGCTGGCCCAGCGCAGCGATATCCAGATCGTTTACCCGGTGCATTTGAACCCCAATGTTCTCGGGCCTGTGACGGAACACTTGGGCGACCTGCCCAATGTGCACCTGATCCAGCCACTGGATTACCTGGCGTTCGTGCGCTTGATGCAGCGTGCCCACGTGATCCTCACCGATTCCGGTGGCGTGCAGGAAGAAGCGCCGTCGCTGGGCAAACCGGTGCTGGTCATGCGTGATGTCACCGAGCGGCCTGAAGCCGTTGCGGCGGGCACCGTGCGTCTGGTCGGCACTTCGCCGGACTCGATCATCAGCGGCGTCAATGCGCTGTTCGACGATGACTTGCTGTGGCGTCGCGCCTCACAGGCGGCCAACCCTTACGGCGATGGCCAAGCCAGTTCGCGCATTGTCGATGCCTTGATGGGCCGTCCGGTCAACGACTTCGTCGTCGGCCAGTTGCAATTGCCCAAGTACCTTGAGCATGCGCAGACGCACACGGCAGCGGACAACACCCAGCCGGCTTCCACCTATCAGTAACAAACGCTCGTCCCCTCTATCAGCTTGAGATCTGCCTGAATGAAGTCTTCCGTTGCCACCCAAACGGGCGCGCTCAGCGCCCTTGCCTGTGGCGTGAGCCTGCTCGCGCTCATGCCGAACTTTGCCCTGGCGGCGGACAGTCCGCTCACCCAGGCGATCAATCGCCTCAATGCCGATACGCAGCAACAGCGCGAAATCCGCTTGCGGGATCTGGGGATCGACGCACCGATCATCCTCGGTTCCACCGATGCGCGTCGTGAGCTGTACCTGCCGGTTCCGGCCGGTGTGCCGCTGACCGATGCGTCGCTGACCTTCGATGCCAGTTACCTCAATGGCGAAGGCGGTCGCAACACCTTGCTGCTCTCGCTCGATGGCTATCCGGTCCGTGCCGAAGGCTTGAGCGAAGCCCAGGGCAACGCCAGCTCCACGCTGGGCGTCGACAAAGCCGCTCGCGACAGCGGCTCGGTCCGTCTGGGCGTGGCCTGGTCGTCGGTGGTTTCCCGGGTGCTGTGTGAAGACGAACGCGCCATCGGCAACGTGTTGCGCATCGAGCCCGATACCCGCCTCAATTACAGCTACGACGCCAACCTGTTGCAGGACGTCGGCGCCGCCTGGACCGCATTGCCGGGCAAACCCGGGATCATGGTCGCCCCGGGCAGCCTGAGCGCTGGCAGTTACGATGCCGCCTGGCGTCTGGGTGTGGCTCTGGAGCGGATCGGCAAACATGCGCGCATCCTGCCCTTCCCTGCCGAGCAAGACAGCGTCGACCTGAGCGCCCTGCGTATCCCGGCCGAACTGCAGAATATTCCGGCGTTCGCCGCACTCAATGGCAAGGGCGCGCATACCCTGGCCAACCCGGCGGAAATCGGCGCATTGCTGATGCTCGGTCAGACCCCGAACGTGCAGGCCGACCTGGCGATCAACGACCCGCAATTGCTCAAGGCGATCAATGAATCCCTGGACGCCTTGCAGAGTCAGTTTCAAGGCGCCGACGCAACTGCAGGCGCTGCGTTCACGCAATGGCGCGAGCGTCATGTGAATGCAGGTCTGGCTGCCAAAGGCACCGACAACGTGCGTCTGGCCTTGCTCGGCACGCGTCCTGTGTTGATGATCGCGCCAGAAGCCACCGGCAAAGCCATGGCCCTGTTCAGCAGCGCCTGGAACAAGCTGGCACGCAGCCGCACCTTGACGGTCAGCGAAGCACAAATGCCGTTGAGCGCCGATGGCCGCGTGGCCCTGGCTAATCTGGGCGGCAACCCCGGCACCATCGACGTACTCGCCAAGTCCGACTGGAGCGCTTCGTTCCCATTGGGCAGCGTCGCCTACGACGGTCGTCTGCCGGTCCAGGCGGTGGTGGACGTGTCCGCCGCACCAGGTGCTTCGGACACCGCGCCAGTGGCTTCGGTGTTTCTCAACGACTACCTGATTGGCGCGCAACAACTGGTTGCCAACGGCGAGAAGCAACGTATCGAAGCGCGAATTCCAAGCTACGCCCTGGGCTCGAAAAACGTGCTGCGCGTGTCATTCCAGCGTCAGCCGGTCAGTGATCGCTGCCTGGAAACGCCGCAAGCGTTCCCGGTTTCGGTATTGCCGACCAGCCACATCGTGCTGGACAAAATCAGCCTGAATGATGGCTTCTCCGGCATGGCCGCGCGCTACGCCATGAACACGCAAATCCTCGTGCCTCAGGCGTATCTGGATCACCCGGCAAGCAGCTTGCCGCAAGTGATTTCGGTGGCCGATGGCGCGGGTGTTTCGCCACTGCGCGCGGAGCTCAAAGTCAGCGCCGATCCAAAAGCCACGGTCACGCCGGACAAAGACTTCCTGGCCTTCGAGTTGCCGCTCAAGGACAGCAAGGAATCGGTTCAGGTCGATGATCAGGGTCGCCTGCGCATCAATCACAAGGACCAGCCGCTGCTGGATCTGCACCCGCTCAATCACCTGGCTTCGCTGCAGGCCGTGGACGCCGGTGGCCAGCACGGCCTGATCTACCGCGCCCTGGGCAGCGACGCGCCAACCTTCGCCAAACCGGTGCTGTTGACCCGTGGCGACGTGACGATTCTGGGCGACAACGGCGTGGTGACGACTTTCGATACCAAGGACCCGAGCGGCAGCCAGTTCATCGATAAAGAAGAACCTAAAGGCCTCGACGCCTGGCGCACCCCTTCGCTGTTGTGGCTGATTCCCGGCGGCATCCTGTTGGTGCTCATCCTGATGCTGGCTGGCCGTAGCGCCCGTCGCAATCGCCAGTAACGGAACCCTTCGATGACGTCGCTTTATTGGCCCTACTGGCTGGCCCATTACTACAGTTTCCTGGAAGTCGCGACCATTGTGATCGCGGTGCTGATCCTGATCTCCAGCCTGGACGATCTGTTCATCGACCTGTGGTACTGGTCTCGCCGCCTGTTCCGCAAGTTCACCGTGGACCGCAAATACCGGCCACTGACCGCCCAGCAACTGCTGGATCGGGATGAACAGCCGTTGGCGATCATGGTCCCGGCCTGGCTGGAATACGACGTCATCGCGCCGATGATCGAGAACATGGTGTCGACTCTGGATTACCAGAACTATGTGGTCTTCGTCGGCACCTATATCAATGACCAGCGCACCATCGATGAGGTGGAGCGCATGCGTCGGCGCTACAAGCAGTTGCACCGCGTCGAAGTCCCGCATGCCGGGCCGACCTGCAAGGCCGACTGTCTGAACTGGGTGATCCAGGCGATTTTCCTGCACGAGAAAACCCACGGCATGACCTTCGCCGGCGTCGTCCTGCACGACAGCGAAGACGTGCTGCATCCGCTGGAACTGCGCCTGTTCAACTACCTGTTGCCGCGTAAAGACATGATCCAGTTGCCGGTCGTGTCTCTGGAACGCAACTGGTACGAATGGGTGGCAGGCACCTACATGGACGAGTTCGCCGAATGGCACGGCAAGGACCTGGTGGTCCGCGAAAGCATGACCGACACCGTGCCCTCGGCCGGCGTCGGCACCTGCTTCTCGCACCGCGCCCTGCAAGTGCTGGCCGGGGAAACCCAGAACCAGCCGTTCAACACCGACAGCCTCACCGAGGACTACGACGTTGGCGCACGCCTGGCCAAAGTCGGCATGAACGCGATCTTCGTGCGCTTCCCGGTGGAATTCCGCGTGCTGCGCAAATCGTGGTTTCGCAAACCCTATGAATCGACCCTGAAGATGCCGCTGTGTGTGCGCGAATTCTTCCCGGACACTTTCCGCACCGCGTTCCGCCAAAAAGCGCGCTGGACTCTGGGCATCGGCCTGCAAGGCTGGGAACAGATGGGCTGGAATGGCTCGCTGGCCAACCGTTACCTGCTGTTTCGCGATCGCAAAGGCGTGGTGACGGCGTTCGTCAGCATCCTGGCCTACGTGATTCTCGTGCAACTGGTGGCGCTGATCATCCTGCGCCAAAGCGGGTTGTGGGACGTGAGTTTCCCGACGCCGTTCGAAGCCAATGGCTGGATCAAGTACCTGCTGATCGCCAACGGTATTGCCTTGGGCTGGCGCATCCTGCACCGCTGTTACTTCACCACGGTGTTGTACGGTTGGCAGCACGGCTTGCTGTCGATCCCGCGCATGGTGGTGGGCAACTTCGTCAACTTCATGGCCGCGTCCCGGGCGTGGCGTATGTTCCTGGTCGGCAAGGCGCTCAATCGCAAGCTGGTCTGGGACAAGACCATGCACGATTTCCCGTCCACCGATCTGGTTGCCGCCGCGCCGCGCAAGCTGGGCAGCGTGTTGCTGTCCTGGCAGGCGATCAACGACACCAATCTGCAAACCGCTCTCGACGAACAACAGACCCGGCACATGCCGCTGGGTCGCATCCTGCTCAGCCACGGCTGGCTGGATGACGAAACACTGGCTGAAGCCATCGCCTTTCAGAACGATCTGCCACGCGTGTTCGATGTGGCTCACAAGGCCGACGCGTCGCTGTTGACCGACGAATTCGCCCTGCGCTGGCGCGTGGTGCCGTTGGGGCTCAACGAGGAAGGCCGCGCGCAAATCGCCGTGGCCAGCCCGTTGACCGCCGAAGGCCTGCAACAGATCAGTGCCGAACTGGGCAGCGAACCGGTGCAGCTGATTGCCCGGGAAAGTGAAATCGTCGCGCAATTGCGCAACGTCAACGCTATCGATGGCCAGTCCGTGCCCAATGCCAAAGCGCCGCTGCTGGGCGATTTGCTGATCGAAATGGGCCTGCTGGACCGCGACGTGTTCAGCCGCGCCATGCTCAATTATCGCCCGCAGCATCACGGCCGCATTGGCGACTATCTGGTCGATATCGGCGTGTTGCCCCGCGCCACCATCGAACAGGCCGTGGCTCGTCAGCACAGTCACTATCCAACGGAGCTTCCGGCATGAACCGCCCCTTCCTGACGCTCATGGCCACGGGGCTGAGCCTATTGCCTGCGCTGGCTCATGCCGAAATTCTGCCGCTGCCGTTGAGCGGCCCGGCTTACCAGACCGCCAACGAGGCGTACAGCGCCTACGACCGCAAGGACTACGACCTGGCCATCGCTAAGGCCCGCGAAGCCTTGCGTCAGCGCGCCGACGTCACCCGTTTGAACCGGTTGATCGTGCAGGCGCAACGCGACAAGGAACTGCGCGATCACCCCAAACGCTACCCGCAATCGCGTCAGGCGCCGGGTTTTGGCGCAGCGGCGCAGGCATTCAAGGCTTACGATCGCGACGACTTCGGCGTGGCCGCCCAGTCCGCACGCAAAGCCATCGCCCAGGCACCCAAGCGCATGGATTATCGGCTGCTGCTGATTGAATCCTTGCAGCGCCAACAGCATCTGCAAGAAGCCGATCAGGCCACCACCGAAGCCCTTCGGGTGTTCCCGGATGACGACACCTTGCTGATGCGCCGCGAAGCCATTCGCCGTCAGTTGGCCGCACCGCTGGCCATTGCCGGTTATCGCGCCCTGGAAGGCGGCAACCTGCCGCTGGCCGTGGATCAAGCGCGCAAGGCCGTGGCCTGGGCACCGGAAATCGGCGCTCATCAACAACTGCTGATCAGCACGTTGATCGCCGCCAAGGATTACCGCGCCGCCGAACTGGCCGCCACCGGCGCACTGGCTCAGGACGATGGCGAAACCGCGCCGTGGATTCTGCGCAGTTACGCCCTGGATCGTCAGGGCAAGACCCAGGCCGCGCAGGCTGATCTGAATCGCGCGCTGGCCATCGACGGCCTGCTGGATTCAGAAGTGCGCGAGATTCGTTTCTTCGCCGCCGACCTGGCGCTGGCCAACAATGAGCCGCAACAGGCGTTGGACCAATTGCAAAAACTGCCTGCTGATACCGGCGGCGAAGTCGCCCGCCGTCGCGCCGCTGCGCAGGTCGCCTTGCGCCAGAAGAACAACGGCCTGAAAACCGCGATTCGCTTCCCCGCGCCGGCGCTGAACTGCCAGGAAAGCGCGTTCGGTCTGATCTGCGATATCTGGCCCGGCAACCAACGCGACGGCGGCACTGACATGGCCGTGCAGGCTTACGCTGCACTGGCCCGCAAAGACTCCGCTTCAGCGGCTGCGCTGGCGAGCCAGGCCATTAGCCGTGCGCCGCAAAACCCGAATTATCGCAGCCTGCTGGTCAGCGCCCTGACCGAGCAGAAACGCCTGCCCGAAGCGGTCGCCGCAGCCACCGATGGCTTGCAAGCCAATGGCGACGATGCACGCCTGCTGGCCCAGCGCGGTCGTCTGCGTCAGCAAACCGGAGATGACGCCGGTGCGCGTCGAGACTTCACCCAAGCCCTGGCGCTGGGCAGCCTGCCGACTTACGAAGAAGCCAGCCTCTACGCCGCGCTGGGTCAGCGCCGCACCGCCCGCGAACGCTTGCAGCAAGCACGCAATGCCGGCGAACTGGATGGCATGACTGATTTGCAGGTCGCTTATCTGTCGGTTCAGGCCGGCGACGATGACGCCGCCCATGAATCATTCCGCAAGGCCGATGCCGCCAGGCCGCTGCCGCCGACCGCCACTCAGGATGCGGCCTACACCGCCATGCGGGTCAATGACGACGAGCACGCGGTGGGCTATTTCAAGCGGGTGATCGACGCGAAGAATGCCGGCGCGCTGGACATGCCTGAACAGCAGCTGTTCAACACCCGACGCGCCGTGGCGGATGTCTCGCGCACCTGGGGTTTGACCAGCACCACCAGCTATCGCGGCAACAGTTCCAGCAGCGGTTTGAGCTCGGCGCCAAGCACCGGCACCAATAATGGCAATGGCGGCAGCGGCAGTAGCAGCAACGACAGCCTGCAAAACAGCACCGAGCTTTCGTGGCGTCCGCTGGGTTACCGCAACGCCCGCTTCGTCGAACTTTACGGTCGGGTCACTGACACGCTGTGGAGCAAGAACAGTGATTCCGATACCGGTTTCGACGCCTTGCAAGGCGCACTCGGCGTACGGGTCAAGCCGTTCACGTCGCTGAACGTCATGGCCGCCGTTGAGCGCACCTTCCCGCTGGGTTCCTCTGATGTCGATGGCGACTGGCTGCTGCGTCTGGGCTACGGCTCCAGCATCGGCACCGACCTGCGGGTCGATACGCCCAGCTGGTGGACGTCGCAGTTGTTCGCCGAGGCCGGACATTACGTCAATGATTCGCGCAATTACATCAATAGCGAATGGCAAGGCGGTCGCAGCTACGCCATCGGCGGCACCGGCTCGCGCTGGGTGACCTTTCCCCACGTGGTGGCCGCGTTCGACTACGACTCGAAGATGGACAGCGAAACCAGATCCGACGGCAGCACCGACTATTCGTCCGGCCGCGCCGGTGGCGTTGGCGTGGGTAACAACGTGCGTTACTGGTTCCGCGAAGACACCTACAACGCGCCGCGCTCCTATGTGGATTTCTCGCTGCAATACCGAGTGAAAGTGTTTGGCGATGATCGCGCCAAAGGCGTGTTTGCTCGCCTGACTTACTCCTATTGAGGACTTTTATGCACCCTCGTATTCGTCTGTTCCTGGGGGTCGGCCTTGGGCTGGGCCTGGCCTCGACAGCGGCGCAGTCCGCGTCGGAAATCGCCCAGCTCTACGCGCCGAAACTGCCGGAAGGTTCGGCCTGGGTGCGGGTGGTCAATCCATCTGACAGCGCCGTGCAGGTGAGCGTGGATCAAAAGCCCGCCGTTGCGCTGTCGGCGCAGTCGCTGGTCGCAAGCCCGTTTCAGGTAGTGGACTCACGACAGCCGCTGAACATCACGGTCAACGGTCGGCCGCTAAAAGGCCTGAGCGTGCCGAAAAACGCCTTGGTCACGCTGGTACTCGATAACGAATTCGCCGCCGCACCTCGGGTCATCATCGATCCGCAGTTGCGTGGCAAAGACCTGCGCGCCGAGCTCAACGTCTACAACCTCAGCGCAGGCTGTGAAAAGGCCGACATCAAACTGGCCAATGGCGCCAGCGTGTTCAGCCAGCTGCCGCTCAAAGGCCAGGCGCAACGCACCATCAACCCGGTGCAGGCGACCTTGATTGCCAGCTGCGAGCAAAGCGCCAGCCTGCCGCTCACCCTCGAGCCGTTCAAGGCAGGTGATCGCTACAGCCTGTTCCTCGTCGGCTCGCGCCAGAACCCACGCCTGATTGGCCTCGTTGACCAGACTGCCCCATGACTATTCACGTAAAACCTCAGCGTTTCCTGCCCGTCTGCGCGCTGTTGGCTGGCGCGCTACTCAGCCTGTCCGGCACCGCCGTGCACGCCGCTTCGGCGGTCATCACCGGCAAGGACGGCTGGCTGTTTCCGGCCTGGGAAAGCCTGAACAAAGTCGATAACGCCGGCACTGCGCGCAGCATCGGCCTGATCAAGGACGTTCAGCAGCAACTTGCCCGCGAGAAAATCGCCCTGGTGGTGCTGGTGGTGCCGATGAAAGCGCCGTTCTACGCCCAGCGTCTGCCAGCCGATCAGCCGCTGAGCCCGGCGGTGGTGCAGCGTTACGACCGTTTGCAAAACGAGCTGGGCAAAGCCTCGCTGACCACGTTGAACATCAAGCCGATCCTGCAACAGACCGAACAAGGCAAACAGACCGCGTTTTACCGCGCTGATTATCATTGGACCGCCTGGAGCGCCGAGAACACCGCCGACGCCACCGCGAAACTGATCACCGGCCGCTATCGCCTGCAAGGCGAACCCGGCGGTGGCGCGGTGCTGGGCGAATGGTTCGACAAGCGTGCGTTCGGTGATCTGGCCAGCAACTTCCTGCCCGCCATCAAGCGCAAGGCGATTGGCCGCGACATCTACACCGTGCGGCATCAGGTCGAAAAAGACCTGCTGATCGACGACGCTCCGGCGCCGGTCCAGGTGATCGGCAACAGCTTTGTGCAGCCGTATCTGGGTTTCACCCAGAAGCTGTCCAACGCGCTGGATCGTCCCGTCACCCTGACCTGGAACCCCGGCGATGTCGGGCCTTGGGCGACGCTGCTGCAATATCTGGAATCCCCGGACTTTGCCCAGCACAAGCCGCAAGTGATTGTCTGGCAATTCAATGAGGGCCAGTTTCATCTGGGCCCCGACGCGGCTGCCAACTGGAACGCCAAAGGCGTGACTTCGCTTAACCAGTGGCACCTGCGCATCAAGAAGGCGCTTCCTTGAAGATTCTCGGCAAGACCCTCAGTCGTGCCAGCCTAGGTGTTCTGCTGCTTGCAGCGACGCTTGGAACAGGTACCGCCATGTTGTACGTCACGGCTGTAAAACCGCTGGACCCCGGCATCGTCGGCATCGTCTGGCAGCCAGACAACAAAACCGTCGGCATCAAGGGCGACTGGCAAAAACTCGGCGCTCGGGAGTTGCTGGTGCAATGGACCGTGGTCGACGATCAGGCTTTCGTGCCTGGCACCGGCCTGCCCAACGTGCCGGTATTGCCGGACTGGGCACGCATCGCCAAAGAGCCCTGGGCTCAGGATGTGATCGTCGGGCTGGCGGGTTACTTCAGCGAAAACCGCTCGCGGGACAACATCGAACAACTGGCCGCCGTCTCCGAACGCATTGCCAAACTGCCGACGCCGCTGCACGTCACCGGCTATTACTTCCCGGCCGAAGTCGACCCCAGCTGGACCCGCGCCAAGGAACTGCCCGCGCTGCTGGCCAAGCTGCCGCGTCCGTTGTGGATCAGCGTCTACGACGGCGCCAACATCGGCCCCGCCGCCACTGCCGACTGGCTCAAGCAATGGCTGCCGGACGACATCGGCGTGTTCTTTCAGGATGGCGTCGGCGTCTATGCCCGTACCGCGCCGGTGGCCCGCACTTACGCCGACGCTCTTCGCGAACGCCTGGGCAAGGACCGCGTGCGGATCATCGTCGAGGCTTTCCGCCCCAACTACGGCGGCGGCTTCCGCTCCGCCACCGCCGCCGAGCTGAAACCGCAACTGGCCGCCTACGACGGCTACCCGCTGTATCTGTTCGACGGCCCGCACTACGTGACGCCGGCGTTGGTCAAGGCGTTGGCGAAGTAAGACCTGCCATGTCGCTGACGCACCCTGGATCAGGTGCCGCCGATCAATCAGGTTGCGCGACGAGACGTGCGCCTTTCTGAGTGACTTTCTGGCCTGGGGTGAAGCGGGCGTTGGGGGAGCGCACGATGCTGCGCTCGCCCTGGCTGTTTTCTATTTCATAGGCAGTGCCGCTCAGGTCGGACGCTTCCTGAACGGTGCCTCCCATCCAGAAACCGGCACCCGCGCCAGCAATTGCCCCAATAGGGCCAGCAGCGGCACCTATCATCAAGCCGGTCAGCGCCCCATAACCTTTGCCTGCGGTGGTTTCGGGCACTTCCCGAATAACCTGGTCTGCCAGCGTCAAAGCGGGTACGAAGGCGCATACGGATAAGCAAAGGAGGATTGCACTTCTCATGTTGATTCCTATAAATCAGTTAAAGGCATCTTGTCCTCTCATTAAGCGTGCCAATAAAAAATTCCTTTACATTCAGATAGATAGGATCTCATAGGTCATAATGACCCTGTCAACAAGGGTCTTTATGACCTTTCTCCGCGTGTCTTTATGACTCAGATCAATATTCGGGAACAGGCTTGAGAGGATGATGGACGAGCCGTCACGAAGACTTGCACTGCAATCCTGAGCATCTTGATACGGATTCCCACGTTTTCCGCGTAGGGATAATCACAATCATCAACTACCCAATGCCTGTAGTCCCACGAACTGTAATTACCGCGGCCTATAAGATAGCCAGCTAATAGTTAGCGAAGTGTCTTCTCAGTGACAGCTGTATTTAGCGATAACAGCAGTTGGATCCAACTTTGACAGCAAACAGCACAACAAGGCAGTTCAAAACTCCTGACTGCTATGCATTCGCATCAACTCCCCGCCAACACATCCGCTTATTAGATATTCTTCAGCCTATCGCCAGAAAATATAAACATATCCGATACCTAAGTAGCATATACACAGGTAATGGCTAATTGGAATTATGGCAATGCCTTGGTGTACATCCTGCCGATCTTTTAGCAGGCGACAATTGTTTCTGAAAGCCGTACAGGAACCCTACCTATGAAATTCAAATCCTTGCAGACCCGCATTTGTACCACCGCCGGTATCTGTCTTTTTATTTCCTGTACAAGCCTTGTTTTGTATGGACTCTATTCTTCAAAAGCCAATGAAGCGTTCGTCTCCACTGAAGTCTCGAAGCTGGTTCAGGATGCGACTATTCGCGAGGTAAAAAACCTTGCTGAATCACGCGCCACGGCTATTCAGGCCAAACTGCAAACAGCGCTGGATGCTGCGCGAGTCATGGCCAACACCTTCGCGACGAGTAAATCAGCCAATAGCTCACTGCTGGTTGGCCGTGAACAGATCAACGCCGTATTGCTGGGCGTGCTCAAGGACAACCCTGAGTTCAATGGCACTTATTCCTGCTGGGAGCCCGATGCGCTGGATGGGCTGGATGCCTCCAACCGTGACGGCCAGAATGGCAACAACCCGGCGACAGGGCGCTTCACCCCGTACTGGACGCGCAGCGCCGATGGCCGTGTCGCCGTGCAGCCATTGGTTGAATACGACACTCAGGATCGTCATCCCAATGGCGTATTGAAAGGCGGCTGGTACAGCGGCCCTCGCGACACCCTTCAAGAGAGTGTGCTTGACCCTATCCCCTATGTGGTTCAAGGCAAGAACGTCTGGCTGACCACTCTTTCAGTGCCGGTGGTGGTGAATAACAAGTTTTACGGCGTTGTCGGCGCCGACTACAACCTGGATTTCATTCAGAAACTGAGCGAAGAAATGTCAGCCGGTTTGTATGGCGGCAAGGGTTCGGTTTCGATTCTGAGCAATCAGGGCCTGGTCGTTGCAGACAGCCAGCATGCCGAGTTGATCGGCCAGAGTTTGAAAACACTTATACCGCAGACCTGGGAGAAAACACTCGCCGATATCAAGTCTGGAACCGGAAATGGACATTTAAATGAGGCGACGCAAAATATTGAAGTATTGATGCCTATTGCGTTGGGACGCACCAGCAAGCCATGGTCGATATTGATTCGACTGCCCAAAGCCGTGGTAATGAGCCAGGCGATTGGCCTGGAGAATGAACTTCAGGCCCGCAGTAACAGCAGCAGCATTTTGCAGATATTGGTAGGACTGGGCGTTTCAGTGTTGGCCTTGATAGCCCTGTGGATTGCCGCCGGTAAAATTGCCGGTCCGATCAAGGAAGCCGCCACACTTGCCTTGCAAATCAGCCAGGGCGAATTTTCAAAACGTCTGGAAAAAACTTCCGAAGATGAAGTCGGGCAACTTTCTGTTGCACTCAATGAGATGTCCGACAGTCTGCAAAGACAAGTAAAAGTTGCCGAACGAATATCCGAAGGCGATCTTGATCTTGAGGTGACGCTGTCCTCACAAAACGATCAGTTGGGCAAGGCCTTGCAGAAAATGGTGCGCAACCTCAACAACCTGATCATCGAAGTACAGAGCAACGCCACGCAAATTACCGGCAGTTCAGCACAGGTCAGCGAGCTGAGCCATAACCTTTCCGACGGCGCCGCTAACTCCGCCTCTTCGATCACCGAAATCAGTGCCGCGATGACCCAAATGGCAGCGCAAACCAACGAAAACGCGGAGAACGCAGAAAAGGCCGATGAACAATCACAATCCTCACGCTCCGATGCCGGACAAAGCGATCAGTTGATGAGCGAACTGATCTCGGCCATGGGCGAGATTGATGAGGCGGGTAAAGACATCACGGCCATTATCACCACCATCGACAACATCGCTGCCCAGACCAACCTGCTGGCGTTGAATGCTGCCATCGAGGCCGCGCGCGCCGGGGAACTGGGCCGCGGCTTTGCAGTGGTCGCCGATGAAGTACGCAGCCTGGCCGCCCGCAGCGCCGAAGCCGCACAACAAACAGCGGCATTGATTGCCGACTCGTCAATCAAGACCCAACGGGGCATGGTCATTGCCAGCCGCACCGCCAGCTCCCTCAAAGGCATCGTTACCGGCACCAGCCAGGTCTCGACGCTGGTTTCGTTGATCTACCAGGCCTCCAGCGAACAGGCTTCCGGGTTGCGCCAGGCCAGCATTGGTCTGGAGCAAATTGACGAAGTGACTCAGCAGAATAATGCCAGCTCCCAGGAATGCGCTGCCGCTGCCCAGCAACTTTCCGAACGCGCCGCCGCGATGCAGCGGGCCTTGAGCAGTTTCAAGGTCAAGCGCGCCTGAGGATCGCAAAGGCTCCACATGCAGCAATCTGTATCGGCACTGACACAATTCGGTAAACCAGCCTTGTTAACGTCCGAGGTCTTTAACTCCAAGACGGACCTCGGTAGCCATGGCCACGACGCTCGAAACAGTCAGTTCCTTCTATAAAAACATGCTCGGCCGCGATGCCTCCGCCAGCGAAACAGCCTACTGGGTCGGGCGTATCGACAGCGGCGCGCAAAATGTTGCGGACGTGGTGACGGCCTTCACCGTTTCGGCAGAAGCGGCGACTAACGTGGCGCCGATTGTCGAGCTCTACTTCACGGCTTTCGGTCGCGCGCCGGACACCGCAGGTTTGCAGTACTGGATCAGCGCCAAACAGAACGGCATGAGCCTGGGGCAAATCACCCAGGCGTTTACCCAGGCCCAAGAGTTCGCCCCCAGCGCCAAAAGTGATGACACGGGTTTTCTGACCACGCTGTTCCAGAACGCACTGGGCCGGGCACCGGACGCCGCAGGCCTGAGCTATTGGACTGCCCAGCTGGCCAACGGCATGAGCCGGGATCAGGTGCTGTCATCCATCAGCGACTCGCGGGAAAGTGACAGCAGCGTGGCGGTCAAGGCGCAGGTCGCGCTCACGTACAACGGTTTACTGGGTCGTGCGCCGACGACCGCTGAACTCACCACCATCGTGCAGAATCAGGGCCAGAAAACCCTGGCCGACCTGATCAAATCCACCGCCGATGATCTGCTGGCAGGCGCTGGCAGCACGCCTGTCATTCCTCCAGTCACGCCAACGACACCCACCACGCCGACAACCCCAAGCCCTGCGCTGGAAGCGACTTTCACGCCCAAGGCGGGCACCAAAACCGGGTCTTCGGACGCCTCGGCGGCCGTGGCGCTGGACAGCAAATACATGATCGTCGGTGACGACGAGGCCAATGTCCTGCGCGTTTACGACCGCGAAGGCGGCAGTGCCGTTTACGAGTGGGATTACAGCGCAGCGCTGGGCATCAGTGGCGAAGTCGATCTGGAAGCGGCGGCGCTGGTGGGCGACACGCTGTACCTGACTGGCTCTCACAGCAACACCAAAAAAGGCGTCGATGCCGACAGCCGTGAAGTGGTGTTCAGCGTCAAGGTCGGCGGCACCGGCGCCAACACCACGTTTACCTATCAGGGCAAGTTCACTGGCTTCGAAGCGGCGTTGGTGGCTTGGGATCAGAGTGGCGCCAATGGCAAGGCGGCGGGCTATTTTGGTTTTGCCGCGTCATCAGGCGCAGGCATTGCGCCGGAAAATACCAATGGTTTTTCAATCGAAGGCATGACCACCTCCATCGACAATAACCAGTTGTGGCTGGGCTTCCGCGCCCCGCAAACCGACACCACAACCCGCGACAAAGCGTTGATCGGGCCGGTGGAAAACTACCAGGCATTACTGGCCGGCACCGCCACTGCGCCGGTATTCGGCGCCGCTATCGAACTGAATCTGGGCGGCCGTGGCATACGCTCCATCGACAAGGCCGCCGATGGCAGCGGTTACCTGATCATCGCCGGGCCGGCGGGCGGCGCTTCCGAGCAAGTCACCAATGACTTTCGCCTGTTCACCTGGGACGGCAAGGCAGCGAGTCAGCCGCAAGAACTGGACAACAATCTGGATGCGCTGCTCAAGGCCACAGGCGGCAGTTTCGAATCCATCGTGTCGCCGGCCAGCATCAAGCCCGGCACCCAGATCCAGCTGCTGCAAGACAACGGCGATACGGTTTGGCCCGGCCAGACCGAGGTATCCAAAGACCTGCCTCCCGCCAATCAGCAATTCAAAGGCAACCTGATCACCCTGGGTTCGCCGACGATCGACAAAACCGCGCCGGTCCTGGTGGCGGCAGCCCCAGCCGAGGCGGGCACCGGCGTGGCAGTCAGCAGCTCGTTGTCGTTTACCTTCGATGAAGGCGTGGCACTGGGCAAAGGGACCCTCCAATTGCAGAACGCAGACGGTACGCTTGTACAAAGTTTCGCGGCGGGCAGCCCGCAGGTAAAAGTGGACTTCAACAAGATCACCCTGCAGCCCACCAGCAAGCTGCACGCCACCACCGATTACAAACTGGTGATCAGCACCGACGCGATTACCGACCACTCGGGCAACGCCCTGGCGAGCAAAACCATCAGTTTCACCACCGGCGCATTACCGCACTACGACTTGCTGATCACCGAGGTCAACTCCAATGCCGAAGGTGGCGATTTTTTCGAGATCTACAACTACGGCTCCACCACCATTGACCTGAGTGGCTGGAAGATGAACGACGAGGCCGGCACTTTTCTCGGGGCAACCAGCCTGCCGTCGAGCCTGACCCTGGCCGCCGGCAAAAGCCTGGTGGTTGCCTCGATCACAGCGGACAAGTTGAGCGCCTTCAAAAGCGTATGGGGCTTGAGCGACACCAGCAATCTGATCAGCATCGATGGTCCAGGGTTGGGTAAAAAAGACGCCGTGATCCTGTTTGACAGCAATGGCAACGTCGCGACGTCGCTGAACTACGGCGCAGCCACCATCACCGCAAGCGACGGCACTCTGGTCGCCCAGACGCTGGCGACCAAGACCTTCACCAACGACCAGCATGCTGGCGCGGCCTATGGCAGTACCGCCACCGCATCGGCCATGTGGGACGGCGTCTCGACCAGCAATCCGCATTACGTAGGTGCAGTCAGCGGGCAACTGGGCGCCTACGCCCAAACCGCCAAACCCGCTTCAGTCGGCTCGCCTGGCATCGTCGAAATAATCCAGAGCGGCGTACCGCTGGTTCAGGACCAAAGCCTGGTAGCGTAAACCGGGCGAGCAGAAAACAGACCCGGCGAGCCATTCGCGCCGGGTTTTGTCACCCCAGACGGGTTCCGGTCATGCCCAACATGATCAGCAGTGACACCAGCGCGCTTGCCCCTGCGCCCGCCCACCATAAGTTGTTGACCCGTAAGCGCGGGGCGCCATGGGCGAGCAATACGACCCGCAACCCCGACACAAGATGCGTCAGCACAAAAAACACGCCGATGGCGTAGTGCGGCAACAGCCGAATGCTCCAGGGATCGTGAAGCATCCCGACCGGATCACCTGAAGCAAAGGCCCATCCTGTTTCAATGCCGGCGTAAGTCCGCGCAAAGATGAACACGGCATTGAGGTGCCCGAGGATGAACACGGCTAAAAACACCCCCGAACAGATCTGCACGATTCGATAGGCATCCACCGAGTGGGCACTCCAGCTCCAGGCCAGACGCAGGCCACTGAACACTTGAAACAATAATGCGACCACCAGCACCGGCTCGACAAACGGGGCGCGATAAACCTGCCGCCCGACTTCCATGACCGCCGTATGAGCTTCAGGGCTGATCAGCCCAAACAAGTGATTGAACAGGTGGAAGGTCACGAACAGCAGAACAATGACCCCTGCCACGCCATGCGCCACCCGCAGCCAGGCCAGATCCCGCATGGATCTTTTGACTTGGGGCAGCGGCGCTTTGCGCGCGAATGTCAGCACGCAACCCAGCAACAGCCAGCCCGCGACCCAGATCGACTGATCCGAAACCGGGCTGCCCAGCATGATGGAGTTGACACCGATAAAGCAGTAAAGCGTCGGCGCCGCGACAATCATCAAGGCCAGTCGGCGTGCGCGGGTGGTGGTGACGTCATCGTAAGGTGCCCGGCTCTTCTTGCACGCAAGCGCCAGTCCCATGGCAGGCACGGCAAAAACCCCCAGCAATAGCAGAGCGGCAAGTACGGCTGTGGCGAGGGTCAGTGATGCACGATGCCCTTGATTATCAGTGACCAGATAATGAAAAGCATCCAGCAGGAATGGATAGAACAATGTAACCGCAATCGGCCCCCAGAGTATCCACTGAACTTTTGAAACAGCGGATTCCTGAGTATAACTCGCTAAACTGTCGGAATATTTCCAGGGCTGCATGTCTTGATTCTCATATATAGGCAGGGGCTAAGGGCATCGGCTAGAACACGGAGACTTGATAAAGCACCTGTAGAATATCAGCTAATATGAGCACTCTATGGGTTGCCTGCGGACAGACTTCTAACACCAAGGTATAGCCAAACCAACCTTAAGTACGACGTTTATGTACTTTATCAGGCACGCCCGTTCGATCGATCACACTTACTATGGCCCCACTATTTTATCAGCCATCCATACGCCTACGACTATCAAATAATCTGAATCAACAGAAGGACAGCTTCATGCGACGCTTGGCACTTGCAGTCATGGCAATATCGTTTTCTTTGGGATGTCTCGCCGAACTCAAGATTAAATCACCACCTCAGATCTGTACGCTTCTCAACGATACCCAGCTGCGCACCGGCGAGTGGGCGGTACACGCGGACGGCCAGGAAGGCTGCGTCGGCGCGGCTCGGCCCGCATCATCGGGCACCTCTGACCCGAACCGGATTTCCTACTCGGCCAATGGCACCCAGGGAGTTCCGTCTCGGGTCCAGCTACTTCTTTCGGTAAATGTGCCTTCTGATGAAGAGGCTGCCAAGCGCGAACTGGTCAAGGCCGCTAAACGTTTATCCATTAGAACATTAGGCTTATCGACGCCGCCTTCAATCGTCGAATCCATCATGAAAGGCAGGCCCGCAGAACTGGAAGTCGGCAGCGGCAGCATCACCGTCAGCCGGCAGACCAACAACAAACAAAACTATGTACTGACAGTGAGCATTGAATGAAGCAAAGACTCACAGCCGCTGTATTAGCACCAACGTATGAGTTGACTACACCACAGCACTAGAGTGTTGGCCGGTATTACAGGCGAATATAGGCCAAAGGGAAGAAGACACTTTGTGTATGAAAGTGACCAGTCGCCCTGGATATTTATCTGTCTACCGGAGAACAACGATGAAACTACTGCCTTTGTTTTTTAGCATGGTCGCGTCTACAGCCTGTGGCGCTTTTGCAGTCACGAGTTGGGCTGTAGAAGGAACCGATTCACCGGCTGCGGCCAGTGTTCAAAGCCATCAGGCTGCTCGTGAAACGGCATCCGGCGCACAGCCAGCCGATGAGCGTCAAACCCTGGACAAACTGGCCTCGGACGGCGCCGATCATGTGGGCGCAAACCGCGTCGCATCGGATGGCGCTGATCACGTCGGCGCAAACCGCGTCGCATCGGATGGCGCTGATCACGTCGGCGCAAACCGCGTCGCATCGGATGGCGCTGATCACGTCGGCGCAAACCGCGTCGCATCGGATGGCGCTGATCACGTCGGCGCAAACCGGGTGGCCGACGGCGGCTACCGCACCTCCGCTGAAATCCGTGTGGCGAACACCGGAGAGTCGCCATTCAATCACTCGGCAACATCGAGCTTCTGCGGCCCTTGCCGTTAGATTTTCGAGAGGCGATAAAGCGCATGCACCTTTAACATCATTTGATATAGTATCTAGATATCAAACGATCAAAAGGACCCGCCAATGTCCATCGCCATCCGCAATTATCAACCTGCTCCAGACCAGGCCTCGGGCTTCTGGCAGCAATTGGGTGTCCCGCCTCGGGGCACTCAGTTGTATGCCGCGCTGCGCAAAGGCTTGCCTTACGAGGTATTCGAACGCCTGGCGCAGTACACCGACCTTAACCGCTCGACATTGGCCATCCATTTAGGGATTGCGCCCGCCACCTTGCAGCGACGTCTGAAAGTGCGGCAATTCAATGCCGAGGAAAGCGATCGTCTGTTTCGTCTGGCTGCGGTCTACAAGGCGGCGCTGGATCTGTTCGAAGGCGATACCAACGCCACGCGGCGCTGGCTCGTCGAACCGGTGCGCGGGCTCGGCAATCATCGTCCGCTGGAAATGCTCGCCACTTCAGCCGAAGCCCAGGCCGTGCTGGACCTGATCGGTCGTCTTGAACATGGGGTCGTGGCTTGATCAGTCTTTATCGCCTGGTCAAACGCAAATGGCTGGCCCAGGCCTTCGATGGCGAAGGGGCCAGACTCTATGGCGGACGCTGGAACAGCAAAGGCAAAGCCTGCGTGTATTGCGCCGGCAGTGAATCCCTGGCGCTGCTTGAGGTGCTGGTGCACCTGGGCAACTCTTCGGTCATTCAGCATTACGCCATGCTCGAACTCAAGCTTCCCGAACAACACATTCTCAACGCCGGGCCAGACATCCTGCCTGCCGACTGGCGCGACGAGCCCGCCCCACCTTCGACCGCCAGCTTTGGCGATGTCTGGCTGGAGTCCGGGCAAAGCCTGGCGTTGGCCGTGCCCAGCGTGATCATTCCCCGCGAGTCCAATTACCTGCTGAACGTCCAGCATCCGGCGTATCAAGCCATGGTGGCCGAGGCGCGGGAGCTGGACTTCATGCTGGATGAGCGTTTGTTCAAGGCTTAGAAATTGCCTTTCAAGGCTTCCAGGCCGCCTTCATAAACCCCCTGAAACAACTCGTGGGCCTCGGTATCGGAAATGCCATTGGGCGTGAAGCTGCCGGACCAGGTCACCTGCGTTTCGCTGTCGCCAACTGCCTCGACTTTTAGCGTAGCGAGGTAATCAGTGACCGGAAACGGCCCTTCGGTGATCGAGTAGCTGTAGGTGCGCGCCTGATCGTCGTAGGTTTGCAGGCGTTCGATGATAATCGCGCCGTCGTCAGTGGTCAGTTTGCGCAGACGTCCGCCTTCGGCAGGCTCGCTGCTGGCGATGAACGGCAGCCAGTCCGGCAGGGAAAGAAACCCGCCAACCAATTGCCAAACGGTGTCAGCTGCAACCGGAATGCGCAGGGATGCTGATGCTGTTGCCATGAAAAACTCTCCAGAATAGATGTCAGTAGCAGGCCGATCAGATCGCCATGCTGTCCACGACGCCGCCGTCGACGCGCAATGCGGCACCGGTAGTCGCCGATGACAAGGGAGAAGCAAGATACGCCACCAGATTGGCGACTTCATCCACTTCTGCCACACGTTGAATAATCGAGGACGGACGCGCGCTGCGCACAAAATGGTCCGCCTCGTCCCGAATGCTGCGGCCTGATTGGGCGACAGCGTCCTTGAGCATCTCTTCGACGCCATCGGTCAAGGTCGGGCCGGGCAAGATGGCGTTGACGGTCACGCCGGTGCCAGCCAGGCGCTTGGCCAAACCATGGGAAACCGCCAGATTCGCGGCCTTGGTGGTGCCGTAATTGATCATGTTGGCCGGGATCGCAATGCCCGATTCGGACGAAACAAAGATCACCCGCCCCCATTTGCGCGCCACCATGTCGTTCACGTAATGCCGCGACAGACGCACGCCGG
>Ga0247815_10000660_pt1 | contig 27091 bp, 21 predicted proteins | sample UWRJL194509B1_FD_181014 | JGI IMG/M metagenome (GOLD analysis project Ga0247815, IMG submission 181014) | Plant litter microbial communities from Arlington Agricultural Research Station in Wisconsin, United States - UWRJ-L194-509B-1 | ecosystem: Environmental > Terrestrial > Plant litter >...
CCAGGGTCTGATCTCGGTGGCGCTGGTGTTCGGCGTCTCGCTGCTGATCGGTTTCCGGCCAACGACGGGGCCGCTGCAGTGGCTCGCGCTGCTCGGCGTTGTCGCGCTCATCCAGTTCGCCGTCGTCTGGCTGGCCGTCGCCATGGGCATGGCGGCGACGTCGGTCGAGTCGGCGAGCAACCTCCCGCTCATCCTGCTGCTCCTGCCACTGGTCGGTAGCGGCTTCGTGCCGACCTCGACGATGCCGGATGCACTGCGGGTATTCGCCCAGTACCAGCCGTTCACCCCGTTCACCGAGGCCATCCGCGGACTCCTCCTCGCAACGCCCGTCGGTGGCGCGGCACTATGGACCATGGTGTGGAGCGTCGCGATCGCCCTCGGCGGCTACATCTGGGCGCTCGCGCTGTACAACCGCCGCTCGGTGCGCTGATCGGGCGTCGGCGGCGCACCCTACGCTGGGATCACCATGAGTACCGATCACACCGCCGACAGCCACGATCTCATCCGCGTGCAGGGCGCGCGGGAGAACAACCTGAAGAACGTCAGCATCGAACTGCCGAAGCGCCGTCTCACGGTCTTCACCGGGGTCTCCGGGTCTGGCAAGAGTTCTCTCGTCTTCGGCACCATCGCGGCAGAGTCGCAGCGGATGATCAACGAGACGTACAGTTCGTTCGTGCAGGGCTTCATGCCCTCGCAATCGCGGCCGGACGTGGACATCCTCGAGGGTCTGACCACCGCCATCATCGTCGACCAGGAGCGGATGGGTGCGAACGCACGGTCCACCGTGGGAACCGCCACCGACGCCAACGCGATGCTGCGCATCCTGTTCAGCCGGCTCGGACAGCCCTACATCGGCTCGCCGCAGGCGTTCTCCTTCAACGTCGCCTCGATCTCCGGGGCTGGGGCGGTCACCATCGAGCGGGGCACCGAGACGACCAAGGAGCGGCGAAGCTTCAGCATCACCGGGGGCATGTGTCCGCGCTGCGAGGGCATGGGCACCGTGAACGACATCGACCTCGGGCAGCTCTTCGACGACAGCAAGTCACTGGCGGAGGGTGCGCTCACCATCCCGGGCTACACCGCCGACGGCTGGGGCGTGCGGATCTTCACGGGGTCAGGCTTCCTCGACGCCGACAAACCGATTCGCGAGTACTCGAAGCGCGAGCTGCACGATTTCCTGTACAAGGAGCCGGTGAAGGTCAAGGTCGGCGACATCAACATGACCTACGAGGGCCTGGTGCCCAAGGTGCAGAAGTCGTTCCTCTCGAAGGACCGCGAGGCGATGCAGCCGCACATCCGCGCCTTCGTCGACCGCGCGGTGACCTTCACCACCTGCCCCGACTGCGGGGGCACCCGGCTCAGCGAGGGCGCGCGATCATCCCGTATCTCGGGGCTCAACATCGCCGAGGCCTGTGCCATGCAGATCAGCGATCTGGCCGAATGGGTCCGCGGACTCGATGAACCGTCGGTCGCCCCGCTTCTGCGCACCCTGCAGGAGACACTCGACTCATTCGTGAACATCGGCCTCGGCTACCTGTCGCTGGATCGCCCGGCCGGCACGCTCTCGGGGGGCGAGGCGCAGCGGACCAAGATGATCCGACACCTCGGGTCGTCCCTCACCGACGTCACCTACGTATTCGACGAACCGACCATCGGTCTGCACCCGCACGACATCCAGCGGATGAACGAGCTCCTCCTTCGCCTCCGCGACAAGGGCAACACCGTGCTCGTCGTCGAGCACAAGCCGGAGACCATCGAGATCGCCGACCACGTGGTGGACCTCGGACCCCGAGCGGGCACCGCCGGCGGCGAGATCGTCTTCGAGGGCACGGTCGCCGACCTCCGCTCGAGCGACACGCTCACCGGGCGCCACCTCGACGATCGCTCGGCGCTCAAACCCGCAGTCCGACAGTCGACGGGAGTGCTGGAGGTGCGAGGCGCCACCGCGAACAACCTCGACGACGTCGATGTGGATGTTCCGCTCGGCGTGCTCGTGGTAATCACCGGTGTCGCAGGGTCGGGCAAGAGCTCGCTCGTGCACGGCTCCGTGGCACCACTCGACGGTGTGGTGTCGATCGACCAGGGAGCGATCCGCGGCTCCCGCCGCAGCAACCCGGCGACGTACACGGGACTGCTCGAGCCGATCCGCAAGGCCTTCGCGAAGGCCAACGGGGTGAAGCCCGCGCTGTTCAGCTCGAACTCGGAAGGGGCGTGCCCGAACTGCAACGGCGCCGGCGTGATCTTCACCGACCTCGGGGTGATGGCCAGTGTCTCGACGGTGTGCGAAGTGTGCGAGGGCAAGCGGTTTCAGGCATCCGTTCTCGAGTTCACGCTCGGTGGCAAGAACATCAGCGAGGTTCTCGCGATGCCTGCGTCGGAGGCAGAGCCGTTCTTCGCGTCGGGTGACGCGCGCATCCCGGCCGCCCACGCCATCCTTCAGCGTCTCGTCGACGTCGGCCTCGGCTATATCAGCCTCGGCCAGCCGCTTACGACGCTCTCGGGCGGCGAACGTCAGCGACTCAAGCTGGCGACGCATATGGGGGAGAGCGGCGACGTCTACATTCTCGATGAGCCAACGACCGGGCTCCATCTCGCCGACGTCGAGCAGTTGCTCGGCCTGCTCGACCGGCTGGTCGACTCGGGCAAGTCCGTCATCGTGATCGAGCATCACCAGGCGGTCATGGCCCATGCGGATTGGATCATCGACATCGGCCCTGGCGCCGGACACGATGGCGGGCGGATCGTCTTCGAAGGCACGCCGACACAGCTCGTCGACGGGCGTTCGACCGTGACCGGCGAGTATCTGGCCGCGTACGTCGGCGCCTAGAGCTTCCGAAGGTATCGACGTCATGAAGCTGACCATTCTCGGGGGCGGGGGATTCCGGGTTCCCCTCGTCTACTCGGCGCTGCTGCGCGACCATGACGCCGGTCGGGTCACCGCCGTGGCCCTCTACGACACGGATGCCCGGCGCCTGACCGCGATCGCCCGTGTGTTGCAGGAGCAGGCATCCGCGCATCCCGATGCCCCTGTCGTGACGCTGCATACCGATCTCGATGACGCTCTGCGCGGTGCGGACTTCATCTTCTCCGCCATCCGCGTGGGTGGCATGGGCGGGCGGGCGTGCGACGAACGCATCGGGGCCTCGCACGGGGTGATCGGCCAGGAGACCGTCGGATTCGGCGGGATCTCCTATGCGCTGCGCACCCTCCCGGTGGTCATGGAGCTCACCGAACGGATCGCGAAGCTCGCCCCGGAGGCCTGGGTGATCAACTTCACCAATCCGGCCGGCGTCGTCACCGAGGCGATGTCGCGGGTGCTCGGCGATCGGGTGATCGGGATCTGCGATTCGCCGATCGGCCTGGCTCGGCGGGTGCTGGGCGTGCTCGGACTGCAGTCGGCTGATGCGACCATCGGCTACGCCGGACTCAACCACCTCGGCTGGCTGCGTTCGCTGACCGTCGATGGACGCGATGTGCTGCCCGACCTGTTCGCGAGTCCAGACCTCATCGAGACGTTCGAGGAGGGTCGCCTGTTCGGACGCGAGTGGTTGAGCGCGCTCGGTGCCGTGCCGAACGAGTACCTGCACTACTACTACTTCACCCGCGAGGTGCGGCATGCCGATCAGCTCGCCGTGCAGTCGCGTGGCGCGTATCTGGTCGAACAGCAGGCACGGTTCTTCGACGAACTGGGGCACTCGGATCTCGCAGCTCTGCAGAACGGCTCAGCACCGCAAGTGGGTTCCGTACCGCGGGTGGATTCCGCACCGCAGGTGGATTCCGCACCGCAGGTGGATTCCGCGCTGCAGATCTGGGATCGGACCCGCATGGAGCGCGAAACCACCTACATGGCGGCGAATCGCGAGTCGGTCGGGATGGGGGAGCGAGACCCGGATGACCTTATCTCGGGCGGCTACGAGAACGTGGCGATCGCACTGATGCGCGGCATCGCGCACGACCAGCGCGCACGACTGATACTCAACGTGCGCAACCGGGGAACACTGGACCAGCTCGATGCGGATGCCGTGGTCGAGGTCCCGTGCATCGTCGATTCGTCCGGGGCACACCCTGTCTCAGAAACCACGCTGCCCGATTTCGGTGTCGGCATGGTCGTCAACGCCAAGTATGTGGAGCGGCAGACCATCGAGGCAGCACTGACGGGGTCGAAAACTGCGGCCGTGCGTGCGCTCGCACATCATCCGCTCGTCGACTCGGTGACGATCGCGGGTGCGCTGCTCGATGACGCGATGGAAGAGTTCGGAGAACTCGCCTACCTGCGCTGATACCCGCGAACCGCAGTCGGTGTGGTTGTGGCTGTCGGTGTCGGTGTCGTTGTGGCTGTCGGTGTCGGTGTGGCTGTCTGCGTCGAGGTCGGTCGTGCTGAGTGGTCAATCGTCGTGCCATTCGAACCGGGTCGCACAGCGAACCAGTCCGCTCACAAGACAGGTGCCAACGCTTTGCCTCCTCTTCGTGGAACTCGGTCGGGGTCGACCCATGGTGGCGGAACGAAGTACGGGACATGGTCACGCATCTCGATGTCCCATCCGTCGTCGTGGATGCGATGGTGATGAAACGAACACAGCGGAATCCCGTTGCCCAGGTCTGTCCGTCCGTCGTGCGACCACCAGCGGATGTGATGCGCTTCGGTGTAGCTCGGTGGATGCTCGCAGCCCGGGAACGCGCAACCGCCGTACTGTTCCGCGAGAGCCAGCCGTTGGGCGGGACTGAACAATCTGCGTGCCCGACCGAGGTCGAGGACCTCCCCGGCACCACCGAGGACGGCGGGGATGATGTTCGCCTCCGCGGCGAGGAGCCGTGCTGTGGTGGCGGAGATGCGTGCGTCGATGCCGTCGATCTGCGGCAAACCACAACCATTGCTGCCGGCACGCAAACCGCCATCGTGCGCGGCACCCAGCCGGTCGACGAGTTGGTCGAGAGTCATCCGCACCACCATCGTCACCGCCGGATGATCCCCACCGGGACGGTCGCACGTGATCGCGTGACGAAGGAGCTCTTCGGCGGCATCGGACCTGCGTTGCGGCATAGTGCGGTCATCGACATCCGCAACACCGTCGGCACCGAGCGAGGTCCCAACACGGTCACGGGCGGCACGTAACTGCTCACCGACGAGATGGTCGATGCCGGCCCGCACGAGTCCTGCGGTCTCCGGGGGCATGTCCCAGACCAGGCGCACCATCCCGTCGGGTTGCGGAATCAGAGACAGGGAACGCCGCCCGCGGCGGATCGCATCCCGGGGTTCGGCACCATCCTCATCCAGACGATCCCGGACTTGCCGGGCTAGCCCTTGGACCTGTCGCACCGACAGGCCGGGTGCGTGCTCGACCAACAGCTGTTCGCCGGCGGCACGGGCGGACGCGGAGCAGTACGGGGCGGCTTGGTCGAGTTCGCGCACGATCACCGCCGCCGCCTCCACCCCCAGTGACAACGAGGAGAGCGCAACGCCAAGCGCGGGGTATCGGGCCGGCAAAGACGACCCATCCAGGGCCACTCGCGACCGCACCGCGACCCCGACCTCACAGAGCCGTCGAGCCTCACCGACACTGATCTGCCAAAGTTCGGCGAGAAACGATGCCGGCTGCGCATGCCCCGCCCGACGAGCCAACCCATCTGCCCCCGAGTGCGCGGCCAGTTCCCCGGCCAGCCGCACCCGGACCACATCCAGGCCACGTTGCACCGTCCCCGCATCCGCCACCATCCGCAACAGCGCGTCTCCAGGCAGCTCCGCGACACCGTCGGCGCAGGCGCGCGACAGCTGGGCGAAGAGCTCAGCGACCGAATCGGTGGAGGTTTCCATGCAGAGAGTTTCTCACTCACCACCGACATTTCGGCGGGCGATAGTGCCTCTCACCAGGGGTTCCTGTGGAGAACCCCGACGGTCGACCACCTGTGGGGGAGAGGAGGCCGCTCACGCGGCGAGATACGCGAACGGCCCGCCCACCTCTCGGTGAGCGGGCCGTCTGCGCCGAACTATCTGTGTCGAACTAGCTGGCTAGTGTCGTCCGGCGATACGCCGACGACGGATCACCAGCGCCGCTCCGACCAACATCGTGAGCAGGGCACCAAGCACGGCACCGCCCAGATCTGGCGCTCCGGTGTAGGCGAGGCTTCCGCTCGCCGCTGTGCCGGGCTTGCCCGTGCCAGAGCCACCGCCTGCACCAGCACCGTTACCACCAGCACCGTTACCACCGTTACCGGGGGTGCCGGGGCCACCCGGAGTTCCCGGGTCGACCACCGCGGTGATCCAGAATGCGACGGTGTACGTACGCGTGGCCGTACCGTCGGCTGACGTGACTGTCACCTTCTGCGAACGGGGGTCGATCGCATCCGCAGCGGCCAACGGCTCGGCAATCCGCAGTGACGGCGCAGCGGCCGTCACTGTCGCTCCATCGACGCTCGGCTTCGCGGTGACAGTCGGAAGGGCCTCGCCTGCCGGCCAGTCGACGACGTAGGTGCGTGTCTCCTCGTCGAAGCCGTCGATCGCCACGCCGCCGACGGTGATCGCCTTCGCGGTCGCCACAGCCTGTTGCGTTGCATCGGTGTAGTTGCCGATCGAGACCGAACCATCCACGTTCACCGTGACCGACGCCGTGAGTGCTTTGGCCAGGTTGATGCGCTCCCAACTCGCATCGCCTTGCGCAGTGAGGTCGAGCGGCTGGCCGGAGTCGAGCGCCGTGAGCTGCAGAACCTGGGCCCGCTGAGCGTCGGTGAGCTCCGGGAAAGCCGTGCTCAGCAACGCTGACGCCTCGGTCGGCGTGATCAGCGTCTGGCCGGAAGCAGCCACCCGCGGGAATCCGTAGGTGAGTCGCTGAGTGTAGAGCTCGGTCGCCGCCGCGGGGGAGAGGCCTGCATATGCGTCACCCGAGCACGCAAGGAGTGTCTCACCGAGTCCGTTGTCTCGGCAGATCTCGAGCAATGTGCTCTCGAGTTCGGCGTGGGCCGCGCTGAGTCTTACCGCGTATTCCGGATCCGCCCAGCGGTGTGAGACGGTCGCCTGCGCAACCATGCGTCCACCGATGACGTCGAGCGGGTAATGGAATCCGAGAACCACCCGGTTGTCGCCGTACTCCGACGCGCGGGCAAGTAGCTGCGGCGCGAGTTCCGGCAGCAGCGTCGCCATGGTCGTCCCGAAGGTGTAGGCGCCGAACGTATGCCCGCTAGGGAATGAACCACTTCCGGCGAGACCGTCGTAACCTCCGTTCTTCGAGTCGTAGATTCGCCCACCAGCGCTGGCGAGACCGAGGCGAAGGAACGGTCGCTGATACTGGAAGAACGGCTTGGCCGCGTCGGCCCCTCCGAGGCCGCCCGCCACGCCATCGATCATCTCTTTGGTGAGCGGCAGCTCTCCCTTGTTCAATGCCTCGACGAATAGCGGGCCGAGCTTCGACCCCAGAGCGTCGGTCATCGTGGCCAGCGGAGAGTTGTCCGCGTCACGCTGTGCGCGGTCCATCTGTGCCGAAGTCGCCGCGTTGTTGATCTCGACCGCCTTCACGTCGTTGAACGCCGCAAGCGTGCTTGGGTCGGCGACCTTCTGATTGGACCCCAGCACGGATGCCGGAAGAGTCGAGAATCCCCGCAGCAGATAGACGTTGTAGTTGTCACCCGTGGGGGTGACCGGCCACGAGTCGGACGGGTACTTCGCCGCAGCAGACGGGGTCGTCATCGAGCTCAGCGTGACGACATCCGCCGCGGGTGCGGTCGTGGTGACCGGCGCCGTGGGCGCGGTGGGCACGGATGCACCGACAGCGTTGAGCGCGCTGACCTGCGCCGTGTATGCAACGGCCTCCTTCAGCCAGCTGAACGTCACCGACAGCTGGGTCGGGTCGTCGATCGTGATGCTGTGACCGTCAGACAGGGTGACGATCCACCCGGTGACCGGCGAGCCGCCATCATCCGTCGGCGCAGCCCAGTGAACGCTGACGCTCGACGCGCTGACCGTCGCGGTTGGCGCGTCGGGCGCGACCGGAACGACGACGGGCTTGGCAGCCAGGCCGTTCAGCGCAGCCGTGAGGCTGTCGACCGCGGACTGGAGCACTGCATCCGTTGCGCTCAGATCGGCCGCGACGCCAGCCGCACCGGTGATCGCCAGACGGAAGGCCGCCCACGAGTCGTCGGTGTAGCGCGCGTTGGTGACAGCATTCGCCACGACCATCAGGTGCTCGAGCTGCAGACGCGCATTCGGCTTCAACTGACCGGCCGCCAGACGCAGGCTGAGCGCCTGGCTGTCGACAGCCGCCTGGGTCGCGGTGGTGGAGGCCACCATCGCCCGAGCGGACTTCAGCTCGCGGGTGAACACCGCGAAGTCGATGCTGCCGAAGCGGTCGCCCTGATCGGCGAGCGGCGCGGTGTCGGCGATCGCCTTGTTCAGCTCCGCCTTGTCGACGCCCTTGGTGAAGGTGAGGTTGTCGATGTTGGCGACGAAGCGGTGGTTCGTGTCCAGTTCGGTGGTGTGCAGCGCCAGGTAGACACGGTGCACGCCGCTGATCGACGTGGGCAGGGTGACCGCAGAGGTGCCGGACTTTGCCCAGTCGGTGCCGGTCGGCGCGAGCGGTACCGAGGTGTACGGAGCGCCCGGGTTGGCTGCGTCGTAGCCGTCGAGATACAGATCGACCCGTGAGTTCAATCCGCCCCGGTTCGAGTTGTTCACGTAGTGCACCGACAGACCGAACAGCGGGGTGCTGTCGAAGTCGATGTCACCGTAGTCGAGCCAGTCGTTGTCGCGAGTGCCACCGAGGTTGGTGACCGGTCCGTCACTCCACGTGCTCTGCTCGATCTTCAGTTCGGGGCCGTTCTTGACGGTGAACGCCTCGGCCTCGATCACCTGTGACGTCTTCACGATCGGGGTGAACGAGAAGTTGTCGAGGTTGGCCACATAGGGGTGGCCGCCGTCGGTCGTGCTGTGAATCTGCACGTAGACCTTGTGGCTGCCCTTGATCGACTTGGGCATGGTGATCTTCGCGGTGCCCGCCTTGGTCCAGTCAGCACCGGTCACCGCGAGCGGCACGGTGGCGTACGGGGTACCCGGATTGGCCGGGTCGAAGCTGTCAAGGAACAGGTCGACGCGCGAATCGGTGCCACAGCGAGCCGAGTTGTTCACGTAGTGAACCGACATCTGGCCCGCTGCCGTGGCTCCGAAATCGACAGTGCCGAAGTCGAACCAGGCGCCGTCGTAGGTGCCGCCGACGTCACGCACGGAGGTGCCATCGCTCCAGGTCGAGTTCTCGGGCTGGAGCTTGCCGCCGCTGTTGGCGACGGCGTTCTCCGCCTCGAGCACGAGGGAGGTGACCGGGGGAGCGGTGACAGTCTCACCGGTGGAGAACTGGAACCAGTCGAAGTTACCGACCCACTCCTGCCCTGCGGGCGCGTCGAAGACGAGAGTGATCGCCTTCGCCGACATGAGGGCCTCGGTGTTGCTCAGGGTCGCGGTGGTGGTCTCGTAGTTGCCCCAGCCACCGGTTCCCGGTAGCGTCGCGGTTCCGACGACCGGTCCGTTCTCGTCACCAGCATGCAGCGTGACGCCCGACGCGGGAGCATTGGCCGCGACCTGGTTGGCATAGCGGATGGCGAGGATTTTCGGCGTCTTACCGGTGAAGTCCAACTGGCGATACCGCACCCATGAGCCGGTGGTCACGCCACCCAGGTCGCCCGCGGACTGGAAGGCCTCGTTCTTCAGCGAGCCGCCTGACCATTCGTCGGTCTTCTCCGCCTGGAGCACGCGGTACGCGCCCTCGTTGAGAGCGAGACCGTCGATAGCCTTCTGCAACACCGCCGCGGCCGCGCGCAGTCGCGCACTGGTCGAATCGGCCTTCGCGAGCACGGCCTGCGCACTGGCCAGCGCCTTGGACAGAGCGCTGAAACTGGCGAAGGAGTAGTTGCCCGGCTGCACAAGCGCCGCGGTGTCGACGAGCTTCTGCAGCGCCAGACGATCCGCCGACGACACGGTGAGGGTGAGAGCCGTGCGATCGGAGATGCCCTGCCCGGTCAGCTGTCCGGCCGACACCCCGCCGCCGAGCGCGGCATCCGCGAAGGTGACGAAGAAGCGCGCGTTCTTGGTGATCGTGCCCGTCAGAGTGACGGATGCCGTGGTCGGGTTCGTGACGGTGATGTCCGTGACGATCGACTCGGGCAGGCCGCTGATCGTGGCCTGGTGCGAGCGGAGGATGCTCGACCCCACCGCGCCGGACAGAGTCGCGCCGCCCCCGAGGGTGAGGGCGATCGTCGTGTCGACGTCACCCTTCGCCGAGGCGTTGACCGTGGTCTGCGACGCGGTGACCGGGTAGGTCTTTCCTGTCGAGCCACCGGTGTTGCCGGCGCTCGCGCTCATCGAGTACGACGGCTTGCCGTCGGTTCCCCAGCTGGATGCCTTCGAACCCATCTTCACTGCGAGGGTGCGTCCGGCGAGCATGTCGGAGTAGTCGATCCAGGTGTTCTTGTACTCCGCGCCGCCAAGGCTCGCGGACTGGATGTAGAAGTTGTCGGCAGAGACACCGTCGGCGGTCACCGAGAAGCTGCGTCCGTCGTCGTACCTGATCGTGGTCTTGTCGAAGAACGGCGATCCGACCTGGTATTGCGACGATCCCGCGGTCACCGGGAACAGACCGACCGCGGCGGCGACGAACATCGTCGACATGGTGCCGGCGTCGTTGTCCATCGTGGGCAGGAAGCCCTTCGGGTCGAGCTTGTAGACCTGGGTCTTGATCGGGGGAGTGAACTCGCCGCCGCCGCTCGCTGCCTCACCGGTGCTCCCGGTGGCGATGTAGCGGTTCCAGGTCTCCTTGGTGTAAATGGCGCGCGCCCACTTCTGGGTCAGGCTCGGCTCACCGACGTAGTTGAACAGGTACGGGGCCTGCAGATCGATCTCATTCGCGTTGGAGTGCAGCATCCGCGAACCGTCGCCCGGAGCCTGCTCGCCGAACATGTTCTCGAGGGCCAGGCGCGCGGCATCCGTGCCACCCATGGCCTTCATGGTGCCCGCCATGTCGTACGCGCCGTACCAGTTGTACTGCCAGGGGGTGCCCTGGTAGAGGTTGGCGGTCTCGAAGCGCTCGTAGTCGATGGACGTCCAGTCGCCCGCGCCGTTGCGCGGGGTGAGGAGGCCGACCTTCGTGCCATCGGCGGCCGTCCATGCGCCGGGCTTGAAGACGTTGGCGAAGGGGAGTGCGGCCTGCGTGCGCAGAGTCTTGGCCTCGTCGGTCTTGCCGATCGCGTCCGCGATGATGGCGAGTGCCCACTGGTCGTAGCCGCGCTCGAGAGAGGAGCCGGGACGGTCAGTGATGTAGCCCTGCCGCAGTTCCTGCCCGGTGTAGTAACCGACCAGGTTGTGGATCGCCGGGTAGGCCTCGTCGAGACGCGAGAATCCGGTGAAGCCCTTCGACAGCGCGTCGGCGATGATGACGGATGACCGCTCGAAACGCACCGTCGGAACACCGTGCATCAGCGAGTTGAGGCTTCCGCTGCCCGCAGCCGCCTGGTCGGCGAAGAGGTTGACCAGCGACTGGATGATGCTGCGGTACAGCGTCGGATCGACGTACGCGATCACCGAGTACTTGCGGAAGTCATCCCACGACGACCAGCCGTCGTAGTACGTGAAGTCGTCGGCCTGGTGCACGGCGCCATCGACACCGCGGTAGGTGCCGACGGTGCTCGTGGCGTTCACCGGAGTCGCGAACATCCGGTACAGGTGCGTGTAGAACAGCTTCTTCAGCGTGCCGTCGGGGTCGCTGGTGACGGATGCGCCCACGTCGACCTTGCCGAGGCGGTCGTTCCAGGTGGCGGCCGTCTCCGTGCGCACGGTGTCGAACGACTTTCCGCCGACCTCGTTGCCCTGGTCGGCCTTGGCCTGCTCTGCGCTGATGGGCGAGAGTGTGACCCGCAGGTCGACGGTCGAGCCCGCGGTCGGATCGATCGTGATGACCGCGCCGGTGTCGACGCCGCTCTTCACGACATCCGTTGTCAGCGCGGGGGAGTCGGCCCAGGTGCGTGCCGTCGCCTTCTGGCCGGTCTCGGCGTAGTAGTACATCGTGTAGTTGTTGCCGTTGAAGCCGCCGGCGAAGGAGCCAGAGAGGCCGAGGCGACCGTCCGCCAACGTCGTCACGGTGATCGACGACGCGTTTCGGCCGGTGTAGTTGTTCGCGAGGTCGAAGACCAGCGACGGTGCGGCGCCCGACGGGAAGGTGTAGCGGTGCACGCCGGTGCGGGTCGCCGCGGTGATCTCGGAGTTGATGGTTCCCGTGCCGGCAGTCACCGCATTGTCGGTACCCGTGATCGAACCGAGGCCGACCTGGTAATAGCCGGGCGTCGCGGTCTCGTCGGTGTGCACGAAGGGGTGCGAGTACGTACCGCTGTTCGGGCGGGTCGTGTAGGCGACCGACGTCGGCACGACGAGCACGTCGCCACCAGCGCCTGAGCCACCGACGCCGTCGATGTTGGTGTTGGTGAAGCCCGCGATGTTCGTCTGCTTGTAGTCGTAGCCGGTGTGGTTTCGGCCGGGGACGGTCATCGGGTTGACCTTCGCGAGGCCGTTGGGCGCCTGAGCACCCGGCATGTCGTTGCCGTCGTCTTCAGCTGTGCTGACGAACGGGTTCACGAACGACGTGTAGTCGACCGCCTTCGCCGTGGCCGGGGCAGCCGACGCCGTCGACACTCCAGCCGCGCTTGCGGCCAGCGCGAGGGCGCCGACCATGATGACCGAGACTGCGCGCGGCAGACCTCTCGTGGTCCCGCCGCTAAAGGGCGACCTCGACCGGGAAACGAACACAGAACCAACTCCAAATTCAGGCACAACGGCGCACGGAACGAGGTCCGCAGCAAGATATTCGGCTTCCGCGCAGGGCCGTCAGACGGGACCTGGGAGGCGAACCGTCGAGGAGCGTAGCGGGCAGAAAGGTAACGCACGGCAGCCGATGGATAACGCGCGCCAAACGACACGTTGCCGCGAAGTAAACAGAATGGCGTGGCAACCCTGACTCGCGAGAAGACACGGAGCCCGGATGTCGTCGGCTCTTAGACGTCGCGTGGATTGGCCCGCGCAGCTCGCCACTTCCCGGCGCCACCCGCTGCGCTGATAATGCACATTATGTCAAGTCGCTGCGCCACTATCGTCGATTGGTGCGGATAGGCAGGGGTCATGTATCCATTGTCCGATTCGTCACGTTGGCTGTTGATCGGTGCTGTTTTGGATACGGGCGATCCCTGTCGAGTGGAACCTGGCTCCTGCTTCCGACTTCTGCGCCCGAACGATATCCGCGATGTGGTCAAGCACACGCTGACGAACACTCCACTCCCCCGCGGTCGGCGGTCCGTCGGCAAAAGTGATCGGCCGTCGCGGTCGAGGTGGCGATTCGGTGTCGCCGCGCGAGCCCGAGTACGCGACGACTTGTCCAGCTCAACGCTCGTGAGCGGCGTTGGCAGCGCCAGCGCCTGGTGAGCGATGGTTTCGTTGTCAGCCACTCCTCGGTGCCCGCAGCAGGTGCTCAGAACCCGCCTGCGGGTCGCACCTGGTAATGCGCCTCGAGCGCGGTGACCTCTTCCGGAGTGAGTTCGATGTCGACCGAGGCTGCTGCGTCGTCGAGGTGGTGTGGCTTGGTCGCGCCGATGATGGGTGCGCTCACAACGGGGTTGTTCAGGACCCACGCCATGGCGATCTGCGCCATCGGCACCTTCCGCGCTTCGGCGATCTTCTGGACGGCGTCGATTACGGGGCGGTCGCGTTCGGTGTCGGCGAAGAAGCTGTTCCCGACTGGGTCGTCAGAGGAGCGCTTGGTCTGCTCGCCGGCGTGGCGTGCGACGCGACCCTTGGCGAGGGGGCTGTAGGGGATGCTTCCGACGCCCTGGTCGGCGAGAAGCCCGAACATCTCACGCTCTTCTTCGCGGTAGAGAAGGGAGTACTGGTCCTGCACGGACACGAACCGGGTCCAGCCGTGCAGGTCCGCGGCGTGCTGCATGTTGGCGAACTGCCACGTCCACATCGCGGACGCGCCGATGTAGCGGGCCTTCCCGGCCTTGACAACGTCGTGAAGGGCTTCCATCGTCTCCTCGATCGGCGTCTCCGGGTCGAACCGGTGGATCTGGTACAGGTCGACGTAGTCGGTGCCGAGACGGGTCAGTGATGCGTCGATCTGCTGCATGATCGCCTTCCGCGACAGGCCGGCGACGCGGAGGCCCGGTCCGGTGCCGGGCTTGTCGGAGAAGTGAGCCTTGGTGGCGAGGACAATCTCGTCGCGGTTGGCGAGCTGCCGGAGGGCTTCGCCGACGATGCGTTCAGAGTCGCCGTAGGAGTACACGTTGGCGGTGTCCCAGAAGCTGATGCCGAGGTCGAGTGCCTGCCGGAAGTACGGCAGGGCGTCGTCCTTCGGGAGGGACCATTGCAGGTGGCCGCTGGCGGGGTCGCCGAAGCTCATGCAGCCGAGCGCGATGCTGCTGACCTTCAGTCCGGAGTTACCGAGGCGGGTGTACTTCATGGGGTGAATCCTCGGTGGGCACGGCGACAGCAGCCGGTGCGGCTGGGGTGTCGAGCGGGTGCGGTGACGTGGGGACGAGGTCGCCCCTGTCACTGGGGCGTGGTGGGTGCCGTTATCGGGGTGGAACTGGCGCTCCAGCTGGCGAGGACACGGAGACGTTCTTCCGATACTGAGGCGGGTTCGGTGATGTAGGTGATGATCGTGATGTCCGGTTCGCTGGCGAGGGTGAGCGCTTCCCCGGTGACCTCGACCTCGCCGACCGTGGGATTGTGCAGTGTCTTCGTGGCGCTGGTGTGCATGCGCACGTTGTGGGAGGCCCACCAGGTGCGGAAAGGGTCGCTGCGAGTGGTCAGCTCGCCGATGAGGTCGGTGAGAGACCGGTCGAAGGGGGTGCGGCCGGCCTCGATGCGGAACGCGGAAACCATGTCGCGGGCGACGCGCTCCCAGTCTGCGTAGAACTCCTGCGATGACGGGTCGAGGAAGAGGTACCGGGCGAGGTTCGCCGGCTCGTTCCCGTTCGGGACGACGCCCGGCATGAGCGCGGCGCCCAGCTGGTTCATTGCGATGATGTCGGTGCGGCCGTTCCGAGCGTACGCGGGTAGCCCGCTCATTCCGTCGAGGATCCGCAGCACTCGGTTGCTGGCACGGGACTTGGCGGGGGCGCGTTTGGGGATGGGTCGGGTCAGTGCGTGCTCGGCGTTCGCAGCCCGGGCGAGGTCGAACAGGTGCTGCGCTTCTGAGTCATCAAGCTGCAACGCTCGCGCGACGGCGAAGAGGACCGACTCGGAGACGCCAGCGAGCTTGCCGCGTTCCATCCGGTTGTAGTACTCGGCGCTGACCCCGGCAAGGGTGGCGACTTCCTCCCGGCGCAGGCCCTTCACGCGCCGACCCGTTGCGGCAGCGGTAAGGCCCGCCGCTTCCGGGGTGATGCGGTCGCGACGGGTGCGGAGGAAGTCGCTCGCTTCAGTTCCGGTGTCCATATCGGTAAGCGTAGGTCTGGTCGGCGCGGAGAAACAGGCACTGCCAGTACATCAAACGCCACTGCCTGTTCCGCGTGAAGAGACCGCTGTTGGATGGGATCACCGGCAGGACCGCAGCCGGTCCGCTTCTTGGAAGGAACGCTCATGAGCACCATCCCCACCGTCACCCTGAATACCGGCGCGACGATGCCGCAGCTCGGCTTCGGCGTCTACCAGATCCCCGCCGGCGAAACCGAAAAGGCTGTCACCGAAGCCATCAAGGCGGGCTACCGCCTCATCGACACAGCAGCCTCCTACGGGAACGAGGAAGCCGTCGGCCGCGGTGTCGCTGCTAGCGGCGTGCCCCGTGAAGAGTTGTTCATCACCTCGAAGCTGTGGATCCAGCGTCGCGGCGAAGAAGGCGCCCGCGACGCGATCACTGTGTCGCTGCAGAAGCTCGGCCTGGACTACCTGGATCTGTACCTGATCCACCAGCCGTTCGGTGACTACTACGGCGAGTGGCGTGCGCTCGAGCAGTCCCAGAAGGACGGGCGACTCCGCGCGATTGGTGTCTCCAACTTCGCTCCCGACCGTCTCGTGGACCTCGTCGCGTTCGCCGACGTCGTGCCTGCGGTGAACCAGATGGAGACCAACCCGTTCCATCAGCAGGTCGACTACCAGGAGCTCCTGCAGCGCGAAGGTGTGCAGCTCGAGGCCTGGGCACCGTTCGCCGAGGGCAAGAACGACCTGTTCACCAACCCTGTCCTGAGCGAGATCGGAGACGCGCACGGCAAGTCCGTCGCGCAGGTCGTGATTCGCTGGCTTGTTCAGCGGGGCGTCGTGGTCGTTTCGAAGTCCGTCAATCCTGAGCGCATGCAGCAGAATCTCGACGTCGTCGACTTCGAGCTGACAGGCGGCGGAATGGCGAAGATCACCGACCTTGATGCGGGAGAGTCGCAGTTCTTCTCCCATGTCGATCCCGATATGGTGCGCTGGCTCACCGGCCGCGCCGAGGCGTAACCCGTCATGCGCGCCCAGCACCCCACCCGCAGGCAACTCCTGCGGACCGCCGCGGCCGGCGCAGTCAGCGCCGCCGCGGCCGGGCTGCTGGCCGCGTGCACCACCCCCGACCGTGAAAGCCGCCCTGTGACCACACCCACTGCCCCCACAACAAGCAGCTCAGACCGGACACTGCTGGTGTACTTCTCCCGCGCCGGAGAGAACTACTGGAACGGTGATCGCCGTACCCTCGACGTCGGCAACACCGAGGTCCTCGCGAACGTGATCCGCGACCAAATTGACTGCGACGTATTCCGGATCGAGGCCGTCGATGCCTACTCGGACCGGTATGACCCCACCGTTGCCCGAAACGTCGAGGAGCAGAACAACGACGCCCGGCCCGCGATCGCTGGCAACCTGCCCGACCTCGCCGGGCACGACACGGTCCTGCTCGGAAGCCCCATCTGGAACGGGCAACCGCCGATGATCATCGCGAGCTTCGTCGAAGCCGTTGATCTGACCGGCAAGGACCTCCGGCCGTTTGTCACGTACGCCGTCAGCGGCCTCGGCTCCACCACCTCGTTCTACCGAGACCTCGGCAGCGGAGCACGCCTCGGGACGGGACTCGCCGTCCGTGGGGAGGATGTCCGCTACAGCGGCACCGCTGGCACCGTCGAGCGGTGGCTGCGCAGCAGCGGCATGCGCTAACCGTGGCCGTGATTGTCCGGTGGCGGATCGGCTAGCGAGAGGAATCGGTCCACTGAGCGCTCTCGTCAATCCTCAACAGGGACGCGTGCAGCGCTCGCCGCGAGTGTCTACCCGTTCTCCTCGCCGATCGCCATGGCTGACTGCGGCCTCGGTGACCTTGAACGTCCCAGGCGCAGCTATAGCCGAAAAAGCGACAACTAGGCTACCCAGTTGTAGTTCAACTAACTGCACTTCACGCAGGCTGACCGACTCGGTGGCAGCCCGTCTCAATGCACTAAAACATCTGCTTCGTCAGTTTCTTGATCCCGCTGTAACCCGTGCACAGTCCGCCGCCTCAACCGCGAGCACCTCACACCCGGGTCGGGCCGCGTTACTCGTTTTCCGAAAACACCTCAGCTGCGACTCCGTATCCCTCGAATGCGCGAGCTACTCCTGCGTATGCCGCGAGTTGGATAAATACCTCGACGATTTCTTCCTTGGTCACACCGTTATTCAGTGCAATTCTGAGCTGGCCGCGCAATGGCTCCTGGACGCCAAGCGTTGCAGCGATAGTCACGGAGACGATCGCTCTGGTCCTGGTGTCGAGTTCCGCGGTGCGAGGCCATGCGTCACCGAACGCCTGGATCGTTGCGATGCGTTTGAAGTCCTTGGCGTTGGCGGGCTCAGAGGGCGCCGTACCGAGGAATCGCTCCAGCCGGAATCCCAACAGCCGCTCTGCCTCGTCGAGTGCAGCTGCGTAGTCGCGTGAATCAGTATCCATTGCTAACTCCTAAATGTAACCAACCGGTTGCATACAGGATAAACCTGTCGTTCTTCAGATGCAACTAAATAGTTACTTCTTTGGTAGACTGAATTTATGGGACAGCCACGAGACGCCGACGCCACCCGAGCACGCATTCTGGAAGCGGCCGTCGATGAGTTCGGTGCCCTTGGCATTGCCGGTGCCCGCATCGACAGGATCGCTGAGAACGCCAACGCCAATAAAGCAATGATTTACCGCTATTTCGGCAGTAAGGATGAGCTGTTCGACGCGGTGTTCGACGCGCATGTCGTCGCCTTCGTCGAGCACGTCCGCTTTGACCCGGCCGACCTGCCGGAGTACGCGGCCCGGCTCTTTGACTCCTACCAAGATGACCCACGCACGCTTCGGCTCACTCACTGGTATCAGCTCGAGCGCCCAGACGGCGCGCCGCTGCGAGCGATCGTCCAAGCTCACGACGTCAAGCTCACCGCTATTGCCGACGCGCAGTCCGTCGGCACGCTGCCTGATGACTACAGCCCCGTGGAACTGCTCGCCCTCGTGCGCGGGATCGCGATGGCATGGGACAACCTCGCACCACAGCTCGGCCACGCGGTGCCAGAATCGCGCGGGAGCCGCCGCGCGGCAGTTGTCGATGCTGTGGAACGACTGGTCAGTACGACCGAACAGCACCACAATGTCGACCCCTCAGCCGGGTAGCCTTATCGCGCCAGTTCTCAGCCGAAGCGTCCCAGAATGCTTCGTCGAGAGACGCCGACGTCGACACCAACACGCTGTTGTGACAAGTAAATGCTCGACCATAGGAGGCCAAAGATGAGTAATTCCCGCGACGTCGGAGTGATGCTCCCCCGCGACCTCCCCGCAAGCGAGGTCATCACTTTCGCCCGCCGTGCCGAAGAGCTCGGCTTCGACGAAGTCTGGGTCGTCGAGGATCTCGGCTTCCGCGGCGGAATCGCCCAGGCCGCTGTCATCCTGGCGAGCACGACACGCGTCACCATCGGCGTTGGCATCCTGCCCGCCGGCTCCCGAAATGTGGCATTCGCTGCGATGGAGATCGCCACTCTGGAGGAGCTGTTCCCCGGTCGGGTGGTCGTGGGGATCGGTCATGGCATGCCGGACTGGATGCGCTCCGCCGGCGCTTGGCCGAGCAGCCCCCTCACTCTGCTGCGCGAATACACCATCGCGCTGATGGCGCTGTTGCGCGGTGAGCCGGGCCCGGTCGCGGGCCGCTACGTCGATGTCGCGGGTGTCCGCCTCGACATCGTGCCCGGTACGCCGCCTCCGGTCGTGTGGGGCGTACGTGGTCCGAAATCGCTAGCCGCTGCCGGGCAGGTCGCCGACGGGATCATCCTCGCCGAGCCGTCGACCCCGGAGTACATCCGAGCGTCGGTCGAAACTGCCGCCTTCGACACCAGCCGTATCGGTCGCAGGCCGCCACGACTCATCACCTACGACATCGCTGTCGTCGCCTCCACAGACGCCGCGGCGCGTGAACTGGTCCGACCGACGCTCGGCGTCATCAGCGAGCCCGATTGGTTCCCGCACATCGCCCCACTGCCGTTTGCAGCCGAGTTCGTGGCGCTTCGCGAACACACCGGCAGCGCTGAGGCCTTCGCCGCCGCGCTCCCCGCCGAATGGATCGATACGCTCACCCTCGCCGGCACGGCGGAACGAGTACGGGGAGGCATCGCCGCCCGACACGCAGCCGGAGCAACGAGCGTCGTGCTCACACCCATCGGACCGGATCGCATGGCCGCGCTCGAGGACCTCGCAGCCGTCCTGCAGACGCGATAGGTCGACCCCGCTCCCGGCTCGGCCGGCGGCATTGGCTCGCTCCCCTGGCTCCCACGCTCGGTCCATCGTCGCGCAATCGTGGACGGTCAGGCCCTGCCCAGCACGCTGCCGCGCTTTCGGGTTGAAGATCGCCCGAACCATACCCAGAGGGGGCGAGCCGTGACGAGAATGAGCAACGCAAAAAGGCTCTGAGTGATGACCCCGAAGGATGAAAGTCCGCCGACTGCAGCGAAGACGGTCCAGTTCACTCCGATGTCTGCGAGGATCACCGCGCTGCCGAGCACAATGCCGAAGCGCCGTCGGAAGATAATCAGAGCTGCCGTAGCGGGATCCAGGATGGTGAGTGTCGCGCAGAACAGCCGTACGCCGAGAGGAAACCCGCTGTAGGCGTCCAGTCCCCCGACGATCAGGTCCGCAGTGTGAGTGGTTGTTCCAACGAGGAACCCGATCACCCACACGACCTGGAAGACTCTGAGCGCTCGTGCTGACGCGGTGCGAGCGATCATCCGCTCATGTTATCGAGCCAGCTAGGACAATCGAGCGGGAGCCGATCTGAGATCTGCGTGCTACTCCCCCATGACCTCAGTCCCGCGTCCAGACGTTCTCGGCGACTTTCGTCCAGTCCGGGGACGGCGCGGACATGGCGAGAGCGATCTCCGTACCGTCCTTCAGGGTGGCTACCAACGGAAGCGACGGCGAGCAGGACGTTGTTGCGCCCGCCCGCACCAAGACCATGCAGTACTTATTCCTGCCGTCCGTCCCGTAGCCGACGAAGACCGAGTAGTCCTCGTACTTCCACTGGAGTCGTGTGGAGGATGCGTCCACCGTGCCGTTCAGGCGTTCGATGTCGGCATCCGCAAGTCGGTCGCTCTTCTTCTGTGCACCGCTCACGGCTGCCAGGTCACCACCTGCAATGCATCCAGCGAGGGAAAGCCCGACCAGGGCCGCGAGAGCCAACGATGCCACACGACGACTCCGGGACAGATTCGACATCTCCTCACCATATACCGTCACTGAGGATGCGCGACGAGAGAAGTCGAGTCCGTCGTCTAGCGCGCAGCGGCTCGACGCTGGGAGTCTGGATGGATGGAACAGAACCTGCACTTCATCACCCTGGCGACTCCCGAATTAGCTGCTGCGCGACAGTTTTATGTCGACGGCCTCGGCTGGGACGCGGCGATGGATGTCCCTGGCGAGATCCTCTTCTTCCAGGTCGCGCCCGGCCTCATGCTGGCCCTCTTTGACGCAGAGAAGTTCGAGCAGGACCTGGGCCTCCCCCCGGGCGACTCCCGCGCGCACGTTTCGGGGATCACGCTCGCGCAGAATGTCCCCAATCGGGATGCGGTTGCCGACACGATCGCCATCTGGGAGAAGGCGGGCGGAACGATCATCACGCCGCCGCAAGATGCGGACTTCGGAGGCGTCTTCCACGGACACGTCGCCGATCCGAACGGTGTGGTGTGGGAGATCGCGTACAACCCAGCCTGGCGCATCCTCGCTTCTAGCGCCGTCACTCTCGGGTGACGCCGCTCCCCGCCCGTGATCACTCGTATTCTCGCGGCCGTCTGATTCGGAACGACTTATTCCGCTAGGGTGGGCATGAGCGGAACAGACAGTTCCGCTTAGAAGAGGGCGCGCAATGAAGGTTTTGATATACGGAGCCGGCGTGATCGGCAGTCGCTACGCCAGCGGTCTCTTCGACGCGGGAGTGGACGTGACTCTCCTCGCTCGCGGTGCTCGGCTGGATGTGCTCCGCAACCGCGGACTGCTGATGGCCGAAGGCGACGATGGACCGATCCGCTCGGTGCCGGTTCCGATCGTCGACAGCCCGACCTATGGCAACTGGGACCTCATTCTCGTTGCCGTCCGGTCCCACCAGATCGCCGCGGTACTCGAGTCGCTGGCCGGAGTCGGAGGCGACGTCATGTTCCTCCAGAACTGGGCCGCTGGGCCTGAACCGCTGCACGAGATCCTCGATCGTGATCGCGTCCTGCTCGGCTTCCCCAACCAGGGAGGGGTGATGGATGGCGACGTGGTGCGGTATCGGCGGGCATCCGCCGCAACCCGTCTGGTGTCGATGCCGATCGGTGAACCCGATGGCCAGACGACCCCGCGACAGGAACGCGTCGTCGCGCTGTTCCGTAGCGCCGGGTTCGCCGCCAAGGCCGAGCCACGAATGGATGCCTGGCTGCGCACCCACGCCGCGTTCGAGGTGCCACTCGGCCTGGCAGTCCACGCCGCGGGCGGCCCGGATGCCTTGGCGGAGAGACCGACCGCGGTCCGCGCCATGGTGGACGAGATCAGACTGAACCTCGCCGCAATGCCCAACCCGACCGTGCCCGGACCGTTCCGGATTCTCCGTATCGTGCCCGCGGCGCTTCTCGTGCCCCTCTTCCGTCGATTCCTGCGGAGCTCCGTCGCAGCCCCGCTTCATACGGACTCACCCGCCGTCGCCGGAGAGCTCGAGCTCATCGCGGATCAGTTGCGCGCGTCTGCCGTCATCCGAGCGGCGAAACTGGTCACATGAATACCGTCGGCGAACCTCCCCGCGCAAAACGGGCGGACGCGCTCCTCAATCGCGACCGCCTGATCCAGGCGGCACGCGAGGTCTTCGCGCAACGAGGTTTTTCCGCGACCCTTCACGACATCGCAGAACACGCGGACGTCGGCATCGGCACGATCTACCGCAACTTCAGCAGCAAGCAACAGATCATCGAGACTCTCTACGAGGAGACTCTGGAGAATGTCCTGTCAGGCGTCCGGGAGGCGCTCGAAATCGCGGACCCGTGGCAGGCGCTCGCGACGTTCTTCGAGGCGACGGCCGCCACCCAGGCCAGGGACAAGGGCCTCACCGCGATGTTTCTCGGGACCGGCAGCAGCAGTCCCCGGACGGCAACCAGAATCCTCGACGCGGTGACACCGCTGTTCGCTCGAGCACGGGCTGCCGGCGTAATACGAGAAGGCGTCGAGGTCACCGACATCCTTCCGATCTTCGCCATGCTCGACGCCATCTACCGTTTGAGCGACGAGAATCCGGATTTGTGGCGGCGTTATCTCGCCGTTCTGCTCGACGGCCTCCGCGCCCTCGATCGTCCAGCCCTCCCCGCCTCCGCCCTCGACCCAGCCGCGTTCCGAGCATCGATCGGCAGATCGCACTGAACCCGGGGTGTGACCGACCGCATCGACTGAACGATTGCTTTTCCCCATCGAGCCGCGCACGATGAAGAGCATGAATCCTCATGTGATCCCCGGCCGTCGAGGGGCCCGCCGAGCGGTCGCAATCACGACGATCGCGGCTCTGGTGTTACTCGCAACAGGGCTCGGCTACGCACTCCTGGCGCTGTTTCTCAGCGGGACGGTGGAGAGCGACGCTGATGCGGCGGGTATTTCATCGAGCTTCGTCCGCGCTGCAATCATCGCCACGCTAGGTGTGGCGCTCGCCGTCGCCTCCACCGTGCTCCGCCGTCGTGCTCGAAGCCAGGCGACCTAAAGTTCACAGCATCGCCCCGGCCATCCCATCGGCAAGTTCGTCAGTCCGTGAATAGCCCCGCCAAGTCCTCGACGGACATGTCGAACATCCGGTCGCGCCAGTAATACGTCCGATCGTGCTCGCCGATCTCGCGCACGACCCGGCACGGCACACCCAGCGCGACCACGTTCGCGGGCAGGTCGCGCGTGACGACGCTTCCGGCACCGACGACGGTGTTCTCGCCGATGGTGACACCCGGCATGATCTGCACTCCCGAGCCGATCCAGACGTTGTCGCCGATCTCGACCGGCAGGTTGTACTGCGCTGCGCGGCGCCGCAACTCCGGCAGCACAGGATGCCCGGCAGACGTCACCACCACGTTGGGGCCGAACATCACGTCGTTGCCGATCACGATCGGTCCGTCATCGACGAGGGTCAGGTTGAAGTTGGCGTACACACGATCGCCGAGCGTGACATTGGCTCCGCCCCAGTTGGCCCGGAACGGGGGCTCGAGGTAGCAGCCGTCACCGACGGAGGCGAACATCCGCTTCATCAGCGTCGCGCGCTCCGCCGCCTGAGACGGCCGCGTCGCGTTGAAGTCATAGAGCACCTCGAGTGCCTCGATCTGACGCCGGGAGATCTCCGGGTCGTTCGGGTTGTAGATGAGGCCGGCCGTCATGCGCTCTGCGTTGTTCACGGATGCCATCCTGTCAGGCCACTGCGGCGCGGGAGAAGGAAGCGTGCTCTACAGCGCCCGCCCTACCGAGCCAGCTCCACCGGCACCTGCAGCTCGGTCACCCAGTCGGGTCCTGGCTCGTGACCCTGAGCCTCGAGATAGACCTCTCGGGTCGGGCCCACCTCCGTGTACCCGTCGGCGCGGAGTTGGTCGAACAGGCTCATCCAGCTCATGCTGATCCCGGACATGTCTCCCCGGTGCAGGAGGGTAGCCGCGGTGGGAATGGCAGGAAGCTCGACGATCGAATAGCCCTCGCCCGCCTCCGGGTCGGCACCGGCGGGGTAGGAGACCGAGACGACGATGTCATCACTCCCCTGCGCAGACTCGTACCAGAACACGGACGGCTCCAGGATTTGTCGGCCCGCCGCCACCAGGGCATCGTCGAGCTGCTCGATCAAGGCGCCGACGACAGGACCCACCCGTTCTGGGCCGGGGCCCGCTGCGACAGCGTCGACGGCATAGACCACCAGAGGATCGATTGACCGGTACTGAACAGATTCGGACATGACTGCTCCCTTCGTGACGATCCGTCGATCGTCCCGCTTCTCCGCAGCGGGCACAACAGCTCAGCTTTCTCGGCGGATGGTTCAGGTCAGATCCCAGGCGTAGAACACGCCGCCTTTCTCCGCCACGTACCAGTCCCCACAGACGGTACCGTCGCGCGGAGTGCTGAAATGGGGCAGCCATTCGGCCGTGTTCGCGGGCGGATCCTCGATCCTGCCCGCAGCACAGTAGTCGGCGGTGATCCCGCCGGGCGACTCGAAGGCGAACACCGTCCCTGACTTGACGGTGTTGTACTGAAGTCTGATCTTCTCGGCGTCCCGGGGAATCAACTTCGGAATCCGAAACTGCTCATCCGACTTCTGCGCCGCCGCGTACGTGCTGTATTCCGCTCCGACCTGTCCGTTCACACCGACCGCACTACAGCCGGCGAGGGTGAGGCCCACGGCCGCGAGTCCGATAGCGGTGAAGGTCCTCGTCAGGGTAGGCGAGGTGCTGTGTATTTTCGTCATGCCTCGAGTCCACACGGCGATGCGACCGCGGTCGTCCCCCCAGCGGATGATCCAAGTCACCCGAGCGACGGACATCCGCCGATTGCCACTCCCGGTGACTAGAGCCCGTCGGCAACGGATGCGGGGAGCAGGTCGGCGACCAGCAGGTCGACCCGTCGACGGATATCGTCGCGAATCGGCCGGACTTCCTCGAGAGATCTCCCGGCGGGGTCGGTCAGCTCCCAGTCCTCGTAGCGTTTGCCCGGGAATATCGGGCAGGCGTCTCCGCATCCCATGGTGATCACCGCATCCGCGGCCCGCACCTGATCGGTGGTCAGTCGTTGAGGTACCGAGCCCGTGATGTCGATCCCGACCTCGGCCATCGCGGCGACCGCAACCGGGTTGAGGTGCTCCCCCGGTTCCGACCCGCCAGAGAGCACATCGATCCGACCGCCAGACAACGCCCGAGTGAAACCCGCGGCCATCTGCGAGCGTCCGGCGTTGTGCACACAGACGAAGAGAACGGTGGGTCGAGTCATTGCTCGATCTTCGCAGGTCGCGCACGGGGCGAGGTGCGAGGAGCGCGCACAGCCCCAGTTCGGGTCACGTGGCTCTTGTGCGACGGGAGCTATTCGTGATTTATTAACTCTGTCAAGTAATAGCGAGAGACGCGGAAATCGGGATCGTGCCCGCGGCGAAGTAGCCGCCAGCGGTGCGATCACATCGTCCCCGCATGCTCGACGAACCGTCACCGCTGACGGACCAGCACAGCGGCACTGGCGCCGACCGGCGACGTGCCGCCGGAAAAGGGGAAGAATGACTCACCGAAAGAAATCCGCGTGGGCCGGGGCGGCCGCCGCGACCGCCCTCGCACTCGCGATCGGGCTCGCGGGCAACGCCACAGCATTCGCGACCGATGCGACGCCCACCCCGACCGCAACCGCTACCCCGACAGTCGCACCGTCACCGACGGCCTCACCGTCACCGACGGCCTCACCCTCCCCCACCGCATCACGCGCAGCGACAGCCGACGAGAGCACGGCGAAGAAGCCGAAGCCGCCCAAAGCTGAGACCCTCGCCGCCAAGCCGTATATGGGGTGGAGCAGCTACAGCATGCAGGTCTACTCCGGTAACGGGAAGTGGATCACCGCCGACAACATCGTCGCCCAGTCCGATGCGATGAAGGCCAAGCTCCAGAAGGCGGGCTACAACTACATCAATGTCGATTCCGGGTGGAACGGCAGCAGCGACGAATACGGTCGGCCGGTTCCCAGCACGACCCTCTACCCGGACGGGCTGCAGAAGGTCATCGACCACGTGCATGCCAACGGGCAGAAGTTCGGACTGTACTTCATTCCGGGCATCTCCCCCGAGCTCTATGACAAGGCACTGCCGATCTACGGTGCGCCCGGCTGCAACACCCACGACATCGTGAAGCAGCCCATCGAGCAGGCCGACTACTGGAAGCTCGGCTACCGCATCGACTTCACCAACCCCTGTTCGCAGAAGTACATCGACTCGATCGCAGATCTGATCGCCTCATGGGGTGTCAACTTCGTCAAATTCGACAGCGTGACACCCGGCTCTGGGGTCAGCGATCTGTCGCTGGACGCGCGCGACGACGTTGCGGCCTGGTCCTCTGCGCTCAAGAAGCACAACATCTGGTTCGAACTCTCCTGGGCCGTGGACATCAACTACGCGGATTACTGGAAGGACAAGGCCGACGGCTTCCGGGTCGAGTGGGATGTCGAGTGCTATTGCGGAAACGAAGCACTGACCCAGTGGGACAACATCGCCCGTCTCTTCCCGCGCGCCGCAGACTGGTGGCGTCACACGGGCCCGGGCGGCTTCATGGACTTCGACTCGCTGAACGTCGGCAACGGCACCATGGACGGTCTGACGCAGGACGAGCGGCGAACGGCCACCACCCTGTGGGCGATCGAGGCAGCTCCCATGTACACCGGAAACGATCTGACCAAACTGGACTCCTTCGGTGTGAGCCTCTTGACCAACAAGGAGGTCGTCGCCGTCAATCAGGCAGCCACGCCGGCCCAACCGGTGTCGATCAATACGAAGAAGCAGGTCTGGTACGCACTGAACGCCGACGGTACGTATACCGTCGCCCTGTTCAACCTGGGCCGCGCGGATGCCGACATCACGGCGAACTGGTCGGATATCGGCCTGACGGGCTCGGCAAGCG
>Ga0247815_10000661_pt1 | contig 27072 bp, 30 predicted proteins | sample UWRJL194509B1_FD_181014 | JGI IMG/M metagenome (GOLD analysis project Ga0247815, IMG submission 181014) | Plant litter microbial communities from Arlington Agricultural Research Station in Wisconsin, United States - UWRJ-L194-509B-1 | ecosystem: Environmental > Terrestrial > Plant litter >...
CATTCAATGAAACACCTATTAAAAACGATAACTGAACCAACTAACATTTATATTGTTGGAACTAGTTTCACACACCGAGAACCACCAATTACAGTTATGTATACAGATGATTATTCTGGGCACTCTGTCTGTAATGGTGAAGAGATGATTGATGTATGTAATGAGGGTGGGTTCTCTCTTTATACAGAGGAGGAAATGCAACTTGCATTACTAGAACTTTATAGTTGGTTTGAGACTAATCCTGACTATTATGATCAGGATACTGTCGTACTTCCAAATTATGTTGGTAACATTTATGTTGATTTAGTTGATGAGAATAACGAAAGTGTTCTTAAAGCTAATCCTAATTTAACATATTTGAGAGATCAATATGAGGAAGAACGGGAAAATGATTACTACAATATGGTTGTCGATGTAGCTCCACGAGCGGAAATTGAAGAGACAAATATTAATGCAGTTGTATTAAAACTATTAAACAATGGCAATCGAAACGGAGAGAAAGTTCCTAGTTAATGGAACTCCACTCGATCTCACTGGTTGGGACCACGAGTGGATTGAGCAAGGGTACTTAGTACTCGATAAAAAGAATGGTAAGCAAGTTAGGGTACGGAAATCAAGCACACTTAGATTTGATGGTAGAACGAATGTCGCCTATACTATTGCTTATAAACAGGATATCGCTGCAGGTGTAAGAGTAGAGATCGAAGCCCCACAAAATCCAATACCAGGTAAAGAACTTTTGGAAGCTTGTGAGTACAAGCTCACAAAAGAAAGATGGTCAGGCTATTTTATAGACGGTCAGGGACCTTATCAGTATAGTGGTGGGTCAACACATCATGTCGCTATAGATCTTTATCCAGACGGCCTTAGAATCGTTGAGGTGGAATATCTTGGTGAGGATAAAGAGTGGACTCACTCAGCTTGTGGTAAAGAGGTGACGGGCGATAAGAAATATAGTAATATTCAAATAGCTATCAACAATGAAAAGAGTATTTCTCCCAAGTAATGGTATTGACTTCTTACAAGATAAAACCCATTATAACACTTGGATTCGGCGAGAGATTGAAGAAGGTTACTTGCTGATTGATGATACGCAGAATAGAACTATGAGGTTGTTGCTTACACGAGCAAATCGTAAGAACAAAAACGCTACACCTGAACTACAATACCGTTATAAAGGACAACCACATGAACATCAAAACAGGTACGATTTAAGAATGTATCAGGCAAAAGAGTTAATGGAAAGTTCACCAACTAAAGGTTGGTACACTGAATATGAGAGTTTTTACCATCATAATCCCGCTAACTCTTTAACAAATGTACCGAGAGCTTTCACGGTAATTGTACGAGTATTTGATTGCGGAATAACAACAATCACAGTACGTTGGATGGGTGATGCTAAGTACTTCCCAACTCCACCTGACTATTGTGGAGTAGAAGTGACTGATGATGACAACTTTACAAATTTAGGAATAATAAGGAGACACTAAATATGATAGACAGCAAAACACTGGAAAGAGCAATTGAGTTCGCTTCCAAAGCCCACAAGGGACAGACAAGAAAAGGAGATGGACGTCCTTATATTATGCATCCACTTTCTGTAATGGGGAGGTTAGGTGCCATTAAAAAGTCCACAAACGCTTACTTGCTTGCTGCAGCTGCTGTCTTACATGATACTGTCGAAGATTGTGGTGTAGAGCTTGATGAGATAGCAAAACTGTTTGGTTATTATGTTGCCGGCTTGGTTGAAGAACTAACACTCGATAAGAGTAAGTACGATACTATTGGCAAGACAAAGTACCTGCAACAAGAGATGTGCAAGATGTCCTCATATGCTCTATGTATCAAACTATGTGATCGCTTAGATAATGTAGAAGATATGCAGAGTATGGACGCTACATTTCGTCGCCGTTACACGCAGGAGACAATAGATATCCTCACCTATTTAGAAGCTAATAGAGTGAAGATAACCAACACCCATAAGAAACTAATTGTTCAAATATTAACTACGTTAGAAAATGTCGAAGAGCTATCAAGACAAGGATTACCACAAGCTGAGGAATCCTAAAAAGTACGGATTAGAGCCAAGAGCGCGAAACGCTTATTACTTTCAAATAGTTTGTACTGATGGTACCTGGAAGAACTACTATGTTAGCATACCGGTAACTAAAGAAGATGCTGAGAAAGAAGAACGTTATAATAAAATCTATGCTAAGTATGGATGCAAGCACTGGGTTGTAGGCAAACGTAGGAGATGTAATACACGTAAAAGTAATGCTCGTATGTCTAAAGTGGTTAGAAGGATGGAGCGTGCAAAAGGAAAAGAAGAAGTTATTAACTTAATGAAAAATGAAGAAATATTGGTTGATTAAAGAGTTTTACGTTAACGTAGGCCCAAAGAATAGCGAGCAAGCTGATGTTCCAGCAATGTTTGTCGCAAAGTTGACAGAAGAGGAAGTTGAAAAACAGTATGATGAAAGTGTTTACTATCAGCATGGTGAAAAGACTGACACGCTACAAGGCAGTGAAGACTCATATGTAGCAAGTGCTGTTACCTACGAGGTTAGAGAGATTACAAGAGAACAATACAAGATCGCTAAAGCAGTGATCAAAGCGTACGACTCATTAGACGTACTATTCGAATAAAACAACAGTGGCAACTTACTTTACAAGTGATTATCATCTAGGGCACGCTAACGTGATTAGATTCGACGGGCGGCCCTTTAAAGATGTGTGGGAAATGGACGAGGCTATTATAGAGAATCATAATAGCGTGGTCAATGAAGATGATGACTTTTATTTTCTCGGTGACTTCTGTTTTAACAACAGAGCCAGTGAGTATATGAGTAGATTAAACGGAAACAAGTTTTTCGTCAAAGGTAACCATGACCGTAGAGATATGATTAAACTCTATCAGAAGTATGGTACATACCTTGGTGAACTTGCAGAAGTAGTTGTAGCTGGACAGAAGATTATCTTATGCCACTATTCAATGAGAGTGTGGAATAAATCACATCACGGTGCTTGGCACTTGTATGGCCACTCACATCACTCTCTACCAGATGACCCGCACTCATTATCATTTGATGTTGGTATTAATGGTAAAGGGTACGATTACAAACCGTTATCTTTCGCACAAGTTGGTAAGATAATGGCCAAGAAGGATTGGAAACCAAAGGACCATCATGGAAAAAAGTAAAGGTGAATCGCTTAACTTTGATTTCTGGACCGACTCTGAACTAACTCAATTAACCTATGACGAATTCGAGGATGAAGAACGCGTATTCGCATATTACGATGATGTTCAGACTAGTATAGATTGGGATCATTCTATTGAATACAAGAAACTAGTCTTACAACGTATTAGTGACGGTAAACTATTCGCAATAGACTATAGTGTAGCTAATTACGATCACTTTTGGGATGATAAAATGGGTAGGGAAGTTGTAGAGAAGGAAATAAGAGTTATACATTATGTAGAAGTATGAGTAAGCGTAAGAGTGTGGAAATACGTAAGTGGTATTACGAATATGAGGATGAAGATGGTTCTGAAACAGAACTCTTCGTTGATCAAAAGAGTGTACATCGCGGACAAACTTACGAGGATCGTATGGAAGAGTGGATTGAAGGTTACTTACAAGCGTTAAAAGACAATGGTTTTAAAGTGGTTGTGATAAATACCTCGCAAGAGATAGTTTAGAAGTCAATAATTTATTGTATCTTTGTATACAGTAAATGCCCGGGTCGTTCAACGGATAGGATATGCGATTACGAATCGCGAGATGAAAGTTCGATTCTTTCTCTGGGTACTAACAATTTAAAAACGACAAAATGGAAACTCTAATCACCATAATATTAGTTCTTGTTATATTAAGAATGCTTAGGGTTTTGTAACCCTATACAGGCCTCAGCATATGGCATGCAGCCGGTCTCCAAAACCGTGCACGGAGTAGGTTCGATTCCTACGGGGCCTGCATGAAAACAACAGAAATAACATTATGTCATTCATGTAAGGGTGAAGGCGTAAAGCAGCCAGATAGTAGATTTCTAATTAAAGAGCAACAAGTGAAAGTGTGTCAGTTATGTGACGGTAGCGGACTTCTGAAGCGCACTACAGAAGTAACTGTTACTTCTTATAAACCACCAATTTATGACAAAGAAACAAATTAGACAACTGTTTCGCTCACACGTGCTTAAGCGTGATAAATTCACTTGTCAGGTTTGTAGGCAAAAGAAAAGTGAAGAGGAATTAGATGCTCATCACATAACAGATCGTAGTAAGATGCCAAATGGCGGTTATGTACCGAGTAATGGTATCACAGTTTGTAAAGGTAAATGTCATCAGAAGGTTGAAACATGGCACTCTAGTGGTGAGATGGTTTGGGCTGTTGGTTATCATCCTAACGATCTGTATAAACTTATAAAGAGTGGGTTAGAACAAGCAACTAAAGACAGTGAAGCATTATGAACGAAGACGATGAACCAATGTACAAATTGTACGATGACGAAGAAGATGATGGATCGTGCTGCTCCAATCCTAATATAAAGTCTGCAACTTATGTAGACTGGTGTGAAAATTGTGGCTGGACTCAAACATATTAAAAATGAAGGATAAAATAGTAGACTACTTAGGTAATGAAATTCAAGAAGGCATGAAAGCCCTACGTGTTGCAGATAAATACTTTAGCCAATGTGAGATTGTCAATGTTGTTGACAAATGGAAGATTGGTATAAGATCTGGTAGGAATGCTAAGGTTGGTTATACATATGCCAACCGTCTAATTGTAGACGCCGGCTTCACAAATGAATTAAGATAGTAACACCTTTCCCGTTTGATGCAACTAGGAGCGGGTCCGTAATATAGTATCATTTTAGAGGAGTGGTATTGGAGAAAACATCGATTAACAAAAGAAAGCCTAGTCGTCAGGAGGTGACCTGACACCTGCACCTATAGTTCAAGGGATAGAATATGGAGCTTCTACCTCCATGATCCTAGTTCGAGTCTAGGTAGGTGCTCAAATTAAAATAAAATGGAAACAGAAGAACTCGTAATTGTATACTGTTATTGCTGTGAGGATTTCACAGATCATGAAGTGTTCGAAGGTACAGAAGATAATACTCTGTATCAGTGCGAATGTGGATGTGTGTTAGATGATAATGAAGATGTAATAACTGTACCAGGAGAGTACGCTAAACCAAGAGAATTATGATGAACGATTATACCGAGTACGATGATGACTCATTAGAGTCTGTATTACAGAATGTCGAAGAGGAAATCCAAGAATGGATAGATGATAACGTTTATCCTGGTGATCAAGGTTTCCAAGATATGTTGCAGACAAGAGATGCCATTATTGAGGAACAAGAGAGAAGAAAGGAAGAAAATGACAACTGAAGAATTAGCTGATAGAATTAGCGATTGGGAAATGGACCATGGTGAGAGTTTCACCGATTACTTTATGCATGATAACATCGATGATAAGGAATGGGGTGAGTGGTTGATAACCAAAGGTTTCAAAGAGCGAGGTGAAGCCATCATAGAAGTATATGATGCACATGCTGCAGCTAATGAGTTCTGCTGTCAGGATCAAGCATTCTTATATCAAGTTCACCAATTTCCTAACTATGAAGTTTCTATGGGCTGGAAAGGCATAATTGAATATGGTGTTATCTGGGATTGCGATTTTGAAACTGATGAGAATATGGATAAAGAGTTCTTATTATGGGCAGAGTTCTTATTATCAGCTCCTAAATACACAGAAGCAGTTGAAGAGTTTTTAAATGATGAAGGATGACAAGTGAGAATTTTTGCTACTGGCTACAAGGCTGGTTTGAATTGAATGGGACGATAGACCACAGAGATGGAGCTACACCCGAAACTTTAAAGATGATTAAGAATCATCTGAATATGGTATTTGCGCATGATATTGACCCTAAATTAGGTGGTGGAGAAGAGCATCAACAGAATCTACAAGATTTACATGATGGACAATCTGCACCTTTATTAGGTAGACATACGTTTGGTGGCAGAACCAGTTCTGGTAATAGAATGAAATGTTAAAATGAGAATATTATTTATTAGCGACACGCATAACATGCATGGGAATATTCAACTTCCTATGCCAGAAGCAGATATGATTATACACGCTGGTGATTTTAGTGGTCGAGGAGGTAAAGAAGAGATTCTTAACTTCCTTTTTTGGCTTAATAGCCTACCATACAAACATAAAGTGTTTATCGCTGGTAATCATGACTTACGTATGGATCCATCACATTATCTACATGATATTGATTGGTTTCGTAAGACGATGTCGTTGTATCCTTCACTTATCTATTTACAAGGTGATACTGTTGAGGTAGAAGGTATAAAAATCTTTGGTTCACCAGTTACACCAAGCTTTGGACGTGGTTGGGCATTTAATGCCGATCGTGGTGCTGAGATTGATTGGGAGTGGGCGAAGATACCAGATGATATTGACATTGCTGTAACACACGGTCCGCCTTATGGCTATGGTGATAAGGTTGCTTGGGATGGTAGAGTGGTAGGTTGTAAAGATCTTCTTCGTAAACTTGAAGAAGTTAAACCAAAGATTCACGTATTTGGACACATTCACGAAGGTTACGGAGTGTATAAGAACGATAATACAATGTTTATTAATGCCAGTATGGTAGATGAACATTATTACTATGTTAACAAACCAGTTATAATAGACTGGGAAAGTATGACACAAGTTTACTAATTAAAATTAACAATGGAAAGACACAGAAAAGAAAAGGAGTTTAAGGCTTTAAAAGCGTTATACAGAGAAAGCTGTACACTATTCATAGACGAGGAAACAGAGCAATTATCCAAGTGGAGATGGAGATGTAAGGACGAATTCTTCTGGGTTCCTGTAGAGAAACCACAATTTATTGGCTGGGAGGCCTCGCTTACTTTAAGCGATACCGCTGCACGTAGAAGTGATGGACATATACTTTACAAGGCTTTACAGATTACAGGTTTATCCAAACCTCGATTCTTTAAAGATCCTTCCGTTGTTTCTACAATTAGAAGAGCTGGTAAAGTATATCGTACTACAATAACACTATGGCAAGAACTACAGAGGAGAAAGAACAGGGACAAATATTACTTTGATAATAGCTATCCTAAAGGTGTGTCAGCTATAGGTGATGGCAAACTTAGAGTTGAGGAGTTTGAAAAGTTAGACCATAAAGAACAGCGTTACTTTGATAAGCAATCTAAAACTTATCCAGCTAGCGCTTACCACGATGGTTTTACTGAATACTGGTACACTATTGGTGGTTTATTTCCTATTCATGAGTTGAGAATAAAGCTGGACACAGCGTATTCCACTCATAAGGGTATACCCAAATCAGATGAGCTTTCACGCGAAAGTGAAATCGATAAGGTATTGTACAACAACTTCTATTGGGATAGGAACTACAATCATAAGAGTAGCTGGGAACGTAACGATGTTGAGAAACTAAAGCGGCACCGCAAGAGAGCTTACAACACGATATGTAAAGAGATCTCTATGGTTGCCGATAAAGAAGAAGCTGAAGATCACTTTATTAGATTGGAAGCAAGAAGAATTAAAAGAAGACTATAATGAATCAATTAGAAGGAGTGAAAGTTATCTTCCAGACTATCGTTGGCAGCCAAGCTTATGGGACCAATGTGGAAGGTAGCGATGTTGACATTAAGGGGGTTTATATTCAGAAGGATATGGATCTCCTAACCTTTGGCTATCGTGCTCAAATAGAAGTGAACAAGGATGAAGTGTATTATGAAGTAAGGAGGTTTATCGAATTACTCTCTAGTGCAAATCCTACAGTTCTTGAGATGTTATACTCTCCAGTGGATTGTATACAGGTACAGGAACCAGAGTTTGACATCTTAATGAAGTATCGAGATGAGTTCTTAACTAAGAAGTGTAAGGATTCATTTGGCGGCTATGCTGTTCAGCAAATCAAGAAGGCCAAAGGCTTGAATAAGAAAATGAATTGGGAGAAAGAAAAGATGACTAGAAAGGATCCTCTTGATTTCTGCTTTATTCATAGTAAAGTGAAAGGTGCTGTACCATTTAAGGTTTGGGCAAGCAAGAACAACGTTAAGCAAGAAAAATGTGGTTTAACTAACGTTGATCATATGCGGGACTGTTACAATCTATACACCGATATTGGCGAAGTACACAACTATGCTGGTATTGTTAAAGAGAATAGCAACACTGTACGTTTGAGTAGCATACCAAAAGGAATATTGCCAAACGAGTTCTTATACTATAATAAGGATGGTTACACGCAACATTGTAATGCTTATAAAGAGTATGAAACATGGTTAAAAGAGCGTAACACACAACGTTATGTGGATCTTGAAGGGCATGGACAGAAAATCGATGGTAAGAACATGTTACACTGCCGTCGTCTGATTGACACTGCTCTGGAGATTGCTCGTGATGGAAAGTTAAATGTACGTAGGCCAAATGCTGACTATCTGAGAGATATCAGGAAAGGAAAAGTGAATTTACAAACCTTACTTGAAACTGCAGAGTTATCAATTAATGCTATGGATCTAGCATTCGCTAACAGTAAGCTGCCTGAGGAGTTCCCTTCTACGCGAGGTAATGAAATCCTCACTGAGATTAGAAGCTATCGACCATCATTAACTCTATTACAAAGAATAAAGCACGCATTTACTAATAGTTATTAATATGAGAAGTGAGCCATTTAACATAATAAGTTATTGTGACATACCAGAAGATATTACAGAAGGTCATTGGATCTCTGAGTTTCAGAATGGTTGTTATGTACCTTACAATATACCCCTTCAAGTTGAAGAAGATAATCCTCTTGGTTTTTGGTTGTTTGCTAAATACCCACATCTTGCAGGTGATGAAATATTGATTGACATAGATTATTAAACGATGAAAGAACTTGTAAAATTTAAAGGTTTATACGAAGAAAGTGATCAAATGATCACTAAAGAAGTCGACGTGTATTCTCTTACTGGTGAGCAGGTGTTTACTGCCACAGGAGGCTATGAAATTATTAAACGATACTTTGTTCGGGAGAGGGATCAAAAAGAGTTTGAAGCACGCTTTCGTGAAGGCAGAGAGCCTGAAAACATGATGCTACTAGAACGTGTCAGGAAACCAACTGAAACAAAAGTTGAGATTACTGCAACTAGTGTTCTAGTACAGAACTTTGGTGTAGGTATTACTTATAATGTTGAAAGAGTGTTACAGGAGAACGGTTATAAAATAGTTAAAGATGATACTAAACAGTAAAAAGTATCCTAAAACCTGGCATGTGCCCTGGTCAACGGGAACGAGCGATGACAAAACTTTAGATGACGATAATGACTTTAAAGGTTTACAGATCGTACAAACACTAAAGATGGATGGTGAGAATACATCCATCTATCGTAATGGCATGCATGCTCGCTCAATGGAGTCTGCAAATCATCCTAGTCAATCGTGGGTTAAACAACTTGCTGGTCAAATAGGCTGGCAATTAGACGACGAAACTAGGATCTGCGGAGAGAACCTCTACGCGTTGCATACAGTGCCTTACACAGACTTAGAAAGCTATTTTATGCTATTCTCTGTCTGGACTCTGGATGAGTGTTGGAATTGGCAGGACACTAAAAAGTTCGCTGATTATTTGAGATTGATTACAGTACCAGTAATCTATGAAGGTGTATATGATCCAATGAAGATTATCGAAGCTTTTCAACCTTATAAAGAGTCACACGAAGGATATGTAATAAGGAACCAAGAAAGTTTCCAATACAAGGATTTCAAACACAATGTAGCTAAATTTGTCAACCCTGGATTCAGGCAGACACTAAAACAATCAACTGTACACTGGGCATCCGCTCCAGTTGTCCCAAATAAATTAAAGAAATGATAAAGCGATTATACTTTACGTTATTAATAATAGGTATTATACCAATACTTATAATTGTGATCGTAACACTATTGCCTTATTGGTTAATAACAGGTAAGTGGAGCGATACACTAATGGAGAAGTATCTGACTTACACATTTGAACAATTACAATAAAGACATGGCGAGAGAGACAAGAGCGGCACATAGCTGCTGGATAAAGAAAGGTGATAATGTTTACTTACCTTCAGATAACGTTGAAGTTGCAGACGAGTTAGCGGCAGGAGCGTATAAGGTGAGTTACTCTCATAGAGAGGAAACATTTATTGTAACAAGAGTGGATATTCAAACTGATGATCTAATTGATTTACCGCAGCCAGAAATGGAAGGTGTCATGCAGAGTGTCACTGATTTCTACGATCAGAAAAACCAGTTTAAAGAGTGGGGATTTGTTTTTAAACGTGGATTCCTTCTTTATGGGGTTCCAGGTGGTGGTAAAACCTCTATCATTTCAAACATCATTAAGTATGTAGTTGAGAAGATGAATGGTGTTGCATTCGTTATTTATAACTTAGATGATTTAGAGTATTACTCTAGATTCATGAGTGGACCCTACCGTGAAATTGAACCAGACAGAGTAATTCTTACTATCTTTGAAGACATTGATGGTATGACTAAAAACGAAACACTACTGATCAATGTGCTGGATGGACTTGGTAATAGTAACAATGTGTTGAACATCGCCACAACCAATTACACAGAGCGCTTATCTGATAGGATAGTTAATCGTCCTAATAGGTTTGATCGTAGGATTGAAATTAAATCACCTAATGCTGAGGCAAGAGAGTATTACTTGAAACACAAGATTCTTCCACAGTTCAGTAAGAATATTGACTTTAAAGAGTGGGTTTCTAAAACAGAAGGGATGACTCTAGCTCAAATGTCAGAGTTAATTAAGAGTGTATTCTTACTTAATCAGTCGTTCGTCGAAACTATCGAAACACTGAAAGGTATGAAGAAAGTGCCATCTTCATCAAGTTACAATAAAGACACCTTGGATACAGTCGGTTTTAACACATTAGGTGTTAAGCCAGTTGTAGAAAACGAACGAGAGATTCACGGCATTATTATGACGAATGAAGGCCGTTTCAATCTGACAAGAGAAGAATACGATTATTACATTAAATTTGGTACTATATTAGATACCGCAGAAAAAGTTGAAAGATGATAACAAAAGTACAAGGGCTAATTAAAGAGGCCATGAAGAGTAAGAATGCTCTAGAATTAACAACATATCGTGCAGTGCTAGTAGCACTGACAGCAAAGGATGATAACGGAAACATACCTACAGAAGACAGGCAAGTTCCAATCCTACGTAAAATGGTGACTGCTCGTCGTGAGGTGAGCGTCACCTATAAAGAACAAGGTAGACAGAATCTAGCCGATGCAGAAACACGTGAAGCAGATCTTATTGAGAAACTTCTACCTGCAGAGTTAAGTGAAGCTGATGCCATTCTATTTATAGGTGAACAATTCAACGCTAGTCAACATCCAAAAGACAAAAAACACATGGGTAAGATCATTGCGGAGATTGGTGCAAAAGCAAATGGTACAATCAATGGTAAACTAATTGCAAGCACAGTGTTAGCCAAAATTAACAACCGGTAAGAATTATGGCCGCGATCAGTAAGAATAAGTACGATGTCTATAGCTGGATTAAAACAGTTATAGACAGTTGTCAAAATCATTTACAGTGGGTGAGGTGTACTAGCTTATTGAGAGGTTTTCGTGATATATATCAAGATGATAAACTTTACCGGGAAGTAAGGATGTATTATACAATGCATATTACAAAATTAAATCAAAGAGCTGAAAATGAAAAGAACATTTGTAACAAGTGACACACATGGGTGCTATCTTCAACTCCATTCTTGCTTAGTACAAGCTAAGTTTGATTATGAGGTGGACGAACTAATACACTTAGGGGATATAGTAGACCGGGGACCAGATAGTAAAAAGGTTGTAGACTTACTTCTACAAATGCGGAATCTAATTAAGATCCAAGGTAATCATGATGAAGTTTGGTTAGCTAATATGAAGACTGGTTATGATGGTTTTGGTGGAGGTGCAGGTTCTGATAAAACAGAGCTTAGTTACATGATTGAAATACAAGACCATGATGAAGAAGGTAATCCGGTAGGTTTAGCTAAGTTGAAAAAGTTTTACCCGCCAGCACACATTAAGTTCTTCGAAGATCAAATCTTACATTACGTTGATGACCAAAACAGATTCTTTTGTCATGCTGGTTATGACAGAATGTATCCGATCAAGGAACAACATGGTAGCATATTTAGGTGGGATCGTAAGCTCCCATATGAAATGATGTCTGTTGAAGGTGATAAAATAAAACGGATGAGAGATATTAATGAATTCAAACGCGTGTTTATCGGTCACACTCCAACTATCAACTGGAAAAAGCATGGTAAACTAATCACTACACCTATCTATAAAGCACAATATGTGAATATAGATACTGGTGGATGCTTTGTTCAATACGGCGGTAAGATCAGTTTAATTGACATCACTGATGACGATAACCATATTCTATACCAAGCGTGAAAAAGGTAGTACTATTAACAGGTGCTGGTATATCAGCTGAAAGTGGAATAACAACGTTTAGAGATAGTGATGGTTTATGGAACAATCATAATGTTGAAGACGTGGCCACTCCTCAAGGATGGAATAAAAATAGAGCTCTAGTATTAAAGTTCTATAACGATCGTTGGGAGGATATGAAGAAAGCTGAGCCAAATGCAGCGCATAAAGCGATCACTCAATTACAAGAGAAGTATGAGGTAAATGTCATCACACAGAACATTGACGATCTACACGAACGTGCTGGAAATAGCAATGTTCTGCACCTACATGGTGAGATCGTTAAGAAGCGTAGTAGCGTTGACCGTAACTTAATCTATCCTTGGACAGATAGATGTATTGAGATCGGTGACAAGTGTGAGAAGGGAAGTCAAATCCGGCCACATATTGTATGGTTTGGTGAAGATGTAGTAATGTTACCAGTAGCTAAAAGCATTGTGAAAGAGGCTGACATACTCATTGTATGTGGTACTTCATTAGCAGTGTACCCAGCAGCAGGTTTAATTAACTTTACTAAATCTGACTGCGTTAAGTACGTAGTAGATCCAAATATACCACTTACAGGTTTAGACTTTATCGACTACGAGGAATTAGCTAGTACAGGTTTACCTAAACTAGTCAACACATTATTAAAACAAGCGTAAGCTTAAATAGGGAGGATCTGGTCATGTTTGACTAGGTTCTCCCTATTTTTTTCTACTTTGTGGAGACAAAGTAGTATATTTGTAATTATGGACTTCTTAGATTCAACTGCAGAAGACAAACTGCAAAAGTACATGGAGTACAATACTGACACATCTATTGGCGGTGTCGAGTATATTGCTAACTCACAACCAGATGAAAACACTTTAGATTTTGCTAGCATGGTTCCGCCACATGTGACTACATTTAATTCTCTGTTTCGTCCAATGTATAATAACACAAAGAAATTAGAAACTAATACAATAACACAACCTTCATTGGAAGAGGTAGTTAAACCTAAGGAAAGTGAAAATCGAACACTTAAACGTAGTGAGCATTACTTAAATCTTAAAGGTAAAGCCAAGGAGATTACTGCTGAAATTGACGCATTAAAAATCCCCAATGATGATAAGTACTTCTTAAAAGTATTAGCTGAGAGAGAAAGTAGTTTTAATCCTAACGCCTCGATTACTAGTAAAGGTAAACAGTACCGTGGGTTATATCAGTTTGGGGATGGAGCTTTGAGTGGTATTGGTATGTCTGCTAAAGAATATGATACTAGCACTAAATCGCAACACTTAGCTGCACTTAAATTCGGTGAGCAGAACATTAAGGGATTAGAAGGTTACATTGGCCAGAAAGTCAAAGGTGTGACTATCACTAAAGCCGGTATGATGGCTGCAGCACATTTAGGCGGTAGAGGTGGTCTTCAAGCCTTACTTGAAGGTAAAGAAAGAAAAGATAAACTAGGTACATCTACCTTAGATTATTTAAGAATGTTTGAACATTAAAAAAAAGGGGCTATAGTGATATAGCCCCTTTCTTGTTTTAATCTTCTGATATAATTGGAGATAAGGTTCTCCAAACACCGATATTACTTAGTAGATGTGATTGTGATTGTTCATCACCAGTTAGGGTACCCCAAGTATCATTAAGTACGTTAGCTGACCAACCAAAGATTGCTATCGGGTTCTTTGTACCAGCAAATGCTGATATCGTATTACCTATGTACAAATCTTGTGCTGAACTATTAAGTGACTTAATAGAACGGTATGCAATAGGACTGTTTTCCTTATCAACATTCTTGAGTAACACTCCAACAATCAATGATAATAGACCAAATAATAGTAAGTCGCCAAACATTAAAGCGAAGTTCTCTTTCTGAGTGGGCGTTAACTCCTCCCAAGATTTGATAATATTCCCTTTATTGTAATACACCTCATTACCTAATGCCATTAATGATTGTAAGATACCTTCTGTAACCTTACCTTGCCAGTTATAAACTGGTTCTCCATTCACGTATTCTATCACGTATTTACCTTCTTTCTCTGAAGGGGAAGTGGCTAGATACCATCTATCTTTCTTAGCAGTAGCCCATGTTTTAAATTGCATGAAGATTCTACCGAAAGAGGTTTTCTGCCATCTCACTTTATTCTCCGGATCATAGTTACCATGCACTGAATCAGCAAGTGATTTCATACTATCACGTGTTGCATTATCATAAGGTCTCGCAGGCATATCAGCTTTTAAACCGTTAGGCTCGGAAGCCAATGCATTATATATTGTTAAGTAACGTGCACGTGATTCTTTCCATTCAGTGGTCTGTCTATTTTCTGGATGATTAGGGTTAGCAAGATACACCTTAAATCTATCATCTAATTTAGGATTGTAGACCATCTTACCGTTAACCATTTGAATAGCACTGTCAGCTTGAATTCTACTGGTAGCATCAAGTTTCAATATACCATCTTTGACCATCTGAGCTGTAAGCATAGACATTCTATGCAGATAAGAAGGGAATGAATTGAACCAATACATGTACTTACTCTTGAAGTTCTTTAAACCACTATTTGTAGTCTGAACATCGTGAGCAATCTGTCTCATATCCATCTCTGACATTCTAAACATTTGATTTAAACTGTCACATACTGAGATATGTTCGAAAGACATTTTATTAGTTGTAGCAGTATCACCCATTACGAAGAACATTGCTCTACGTAAGTCTTCTTTACCGAATAGAGTTTCATCAAAGCTATTAGCTAGCACTCGTACTAAGTTACCCCATGTACCTGTTAAAAGCTCTGTAAGACCACTTGCTGGACTTACCGCCATGATCGCCATACTGGAGAAATCCTGTATAACACCACCAGCTTTAGCTAACTTCTCACTTTCACCAGCAATTATACTCTTACCAAAGATAGTTGTGGCCATGTAATCTTCAATAGCTTTAAAAGTATTCGGAGTCTCATCAAACGCATTGATATCGTTCAACATAGTTAAAGTTTTGATTGCGTTCATCTTAGGGAGTTGAGCATTGTAACTTTGTTCTTTCGCATCAGTTATGAGATACATAGCTAACACACTCTCAAGATCAGCTTGAAATTCACTTCCTTTAGAATTGTCAATCTTCTCTTGTCTGACAGCAAGATCTAAATCCACATAGTCAAACTGATTATACATTTCCTTCTGGAACCTCATCTTCTCCTTGCTATCTTGATCATCCTTAAAGATGTTGTTAGGATTGATCATCTCACGGAAGTAATCATTAATGAACTCTTTTAAATCCTTACCTAAGAAGGCGTTGAACATATCAGCTTTCATCAGTGGTACATTCAAGAATGCTCCACTAGCAGTAAACTCATGTACTTCATCGCTATCTGCCCCATACTTATCAATTAATCTACGCGTACGTATCTTATTTACCATTGTTAAGTATCCTCTAATATATTCTCTCTGCCACGATTGAAGTGATGGATCAGTGTCAGGATCTTTGAACCTAAGTTGATTCTTACCATTTACAGCTGGCATAAGGAGGTCTTTAAACACATCTTGGTTATAACCAATAGTCTTAACTTTAAATGCATTTGTAGTCTTCTTATAGAGATCCGCATGTAACTTCTTAAAGTCTGGTATACTCTTACTAAAGTAGTGTGCCGCATCGTTCATCGCCTTTGTTGTAAGTGCAACGACATTAGCGTGGGCCATATTCCTAAACTTATCAGGTGTAGTAAAGTTAACATTTTCATCAAGTATGCTACCATAGTTCTTTAGATCTTCCTCTACCATTACTGGTATGTTCGATAACTGTAATATCGCACTGCTTATAAGCGTGATAATGTTCGAAATATCTTTCCTTTCATGCTTGATAGCGTTTAAGTCGTTATCCACAGCATTCATGAAATCATTGTTCAATTTACCTAGTAAAGCAATTCGCTCTTGTACATTGCTAACGTCATTTAATCTACTTACCGTAGCTTTGATTTTATCTTGATTGTTGATATTTAACTTACGTTCTGTAAGCATATCACTGATAAGATCAATTAAACTATCGTAGTAATCTACAGTGTTAGGTTCCCATTTGACATTCTTTACGGCCAGATTAGAAGGTATATTATTAGTCAGCACCTCCCATTGCTTAGCTAGTATTTCTACAGACTGTGTTTGGATACGGGGGATAACTTTATTGTCAAGCATATTCAGAGTGTACATACTTCCAATTTTCTTATCCTTAAATACCTCCTCATTATTCTTGACTAAAGCGTAGATTTTTAATAATTCCACATCTCCGTTAGTAATGGCTTTTGTAGCACCCAACCTTGCAGCTTTGTAGTCTGGTAGGAAGTTACCCAACAAACTCTTTCCACGAAGCATACCTTCAACTGGAGCTTCTATATCATTAGCTGTCAATGAGATAAAGTCTACTGTACTAGTATCTTCATTCTCAAAAGCCACGATACCTAGATCATATAGTAAGTCGTTCTCCAACGGTCTCCATGATGGATCGTAAATATACTTATGTAATAAGTTAAAGAGCTTACGGAGGGTTCCGGCATCTTTATTCCAACGAGCTTCAAGCTCTAAAGGTTCATTCTTACTGGCTTTATCTTTAGCGTAAGCCACAAGATCGTAGAACTGTAAAGGTAATTTTGAATTATATTCATCTAGATCACGTAGGTAGAGTGCAATCTCAGATTTGATTTTCTCTTCACTTGTGTTCTTTGGTATATACTTATTATCCCTTTTATTAAATACTGAGTATAATACATAACTTTTACCATCAGGTGATGAGGTTGAGATTAACTTCTTGTACATATCGTCAACACTAGTTGAATCTTTAGTGATGTTCTTCTGCTTATAATTAAAAGCCTCATTTAGGAAGTCATGTACATTCTTATTAGAACTTACATCTTGTAACTTAAATGAAACGTCATAAGGGAGGAAGCGACGAGTATTGCGGACAATTGTCTCACGTTCACCAAGTTCTAATCTGATTGGACGCTCCATATTGAAATCTTGAATTAGTGAGGTTTCATAGTCGATACCTCTAATTTCGATCGGTATGTAGTTTACACTCTCAACATCGATACCAGCTCTACGTAATATTTGACGATAGAAACTTAATTGATACTCAATAGTTTTTCTCTTAGCAGCAGTCCATTCAGCGTCACTCTTTGTTGACGTTTTATAATCGTAAATGTGAGCTTTACCTTTACTATCAATTAAAATTAAATCGGAGATACCGGCAATGCCTTGCTCTTCATCGAATATTTTAGCCTCAGTTAGATACGTTACATCCTTACCATGTTTCTTCTCAAGGTAGTTTCTAAACTCATCAAGAGAGGTGATATACTTACGTAAGATGAAGTCACTGACCCCTTCCATCTCTGGAAACAATTCTCTGATCTTCGCAGGAGAATCAACATTACCTTCAAAATAGCTTTGAGCTACACTATGCCAGCTAGTACCTAACATGGCTTGTAGCTGCCACTTACTACGTAAGTTAGCGATGATTTCATCAGCTTCTGCAGGAGTATATACTGGTTGGTTATTCTCGTCAAGTTGAGTGAGTAACTCTTCTTTCTTTCTTTTACTAACTTCTTCCACTTTAAACTCTGGGACTAACCTAGCACCCAACACATCTGCTGTTGATATGAACTTAGTTACACTAGTCAACTCTTTAGTCTGCCCATTTGATTCAATTAAGAACTTGTGGGAATCTTCAATAAAGGTGATTCTACTAGTCATAGCTTCTATGATATCTGTAGCTTGTTGTTGTTCTGTTTTATCTAAGCTGAAAACAGGTTTGGTAGTGAGCAATGCTCCTACCAACTGTTTCTTGTTCTTTCTCAAAAAGGAGTCCAATTCTTCTTCTGAACGGAACTCCTGGTAATGTCCGTCGATGTTTACTGTAAATAAGCAATTAGCCATAGCATTCTTCTGTTAACAACCCTAACTTGCGGAGATCCATTTTCAATCGTTTAAGATCCCTATTAAACTCCATAGTGGGTTGGTTATATATATCGTATATTCTGTTTTTAATAATTTCATCACCAACCAAATTGATCACGTCTTCTAATCTCATACCTAACACTTCTCCAGCTTCTAAATCGTACAGGGAATCTACTGGCTTACCGAGTAGTTGCTCTAGTTTTGTTTTAGTGAACTCACTGAAATTGTCAAATACTTCTTTTCTTTCTGTGATCCAATCTTTGTCTCTCTCTTTCAAGGAGTCAGCTAGATACTCACCAAGTATAGTAACAAATACTTCTTCATCAAGATCTTCTTGACTAGTTAAATGAGCGTAGTCACGTGCCACTTTGGTGTATAGTGGATGTGAGGTTGCTGTAGATATAATAGCGGCATACATTTCAGGTGATTCATACTTTAAGCTATGTAAGAATAAGTGAGCATACTCGTGTACCACATCACTAACACTTGCACGATCAAGATTAATATTCACTTCACCATTCAATATAAAAGCTCTAGTATTTGTATAGTCGTAACCCATACTGTTGAATAGATCATTAACGTCAGCTTGTTCAACGTAGTTTAACTTAACGTCTGGATTTAGTTGTTGAAATCTGTTTCCAAACTCAAACAACACTCTACGTGAATCCTTAGGTGACTTATAATCTGTATCCATACTTTGCTTTGGTTGACTCTTCTCACTAGAAGCTTTATCTTCTTTGATGAGTTTCAGTAAGTCATTAGTGCGTTTGAAACCGCTAAACTTGTCATTACGTAAACTGGTACGAATACCAATAATCTTATTTAAGTTCACCTTATAAGTCTCAAAGTTACTAGCCAGAGTGTAGATTTGACCACCTTCAATTCTCTCAATCAACGAGCTGAATTGTTTGATCTTACCTGCTTTGTCTCTGTATTCACTTACCACCCAATCGCCTGGCATTATCTGTGCCAGTATATCCGGTTTCATGTTAGTATACACACCCTTCTTAGTTGTGATGTCTGCCACCTTTAAGAACGTAGTATTAGCATTTATACCACGTAGGGCATTTTTGAAACTATCGCCATTAAACCAAGCTTGAATCCAAATAGCATCTTTCTCTGCTACAGGTTCCATCCTCTTATTCAAATATACTAAATCTTCATCACTTTTAGGTGATAAGATTTTGTTAGTTAAAGGAACGTACCTCTTGTTGTGTCCAGAGGTGAATTTACTAGAATTGTTAAACTTCTGTGCGCGTCCAGCTGGAGCGAATAAAAAATCGTCAAAATCAAGATCCTTCTGCGCATACTCTTGTAGTTTTTGTCTACGTTGTAATACATCATTGTGAAACTCAGCAATGTAGCCATTATCCTTATCACCAGTTAAAACACCTAAACGGTAACCCACTTTAGCAATCTTATCAGAGGTGATTGTTTTAGGATATACACCAGCTTTAATTACGAAACCACTATCGAACTTCTTATCTTCCTTCGCAAACTCAGCTACTGTAACACTACCATTATCATGCACTGTTACCACCTTACGATAGTAGTACTGAGGGAGTTTAGGGTTGTTAGGATCAGCGAGCATTTTAATTGCTACTATATCACCTTGTTGGAGTCTACTAATTTTAGTACCATCCACTTCATCGTATAAATCATAACTATCACGTACATTACGCGCTTCGCTATCACTTTTTACCCATTTAGGTGAAGTTTTAGTACCTTCATTGACAAACTGTGGCACATCTTTTAACTTCTCATATTGTTTCTTCTCTGCAGCGAACTCTTCCCACACTCTACTTACAGCTGAGATATCTTGCATTAAGAAAGATAATTCTCTACCATAGTTATCATGCTTATCAATTTGTTCGTCAAAACGGATATATTCAAAATTATATTTACCGCTCTTCTCACCCATAACTAATAATCCTTCATCAGTGGCTGCTAGCACAAGATCATTGGTTTGATAATTTACAATGGCACCTTTATCGGAACCACTACCTTTTGATAGGAACTTTCTTGTCACTTTAACAAAGCTTTCGTAAGGCTTAATAAGTGCAAGTGTTTTACTTAAACCCTTACCAAATCTAGCGCGAGCTTCCTCTTCAGTGTCAGCGTTCTTATTATTGTACTTCTCGTTATATTGTAAGCTTTTAAACTGAACGTTGGAACTTATAAACTCCTTGTTAAGTTTTCGACGTCCGCTAGCATCAGTAGGCTCTATGTATAGGTCTTCTTCAAAAGCGTTCTTTAAGTCTCTTACTTTGAGTGCTAAGTCGGTGAATTCCTCACTAGTGATGTTCTTTGCGTAGGTGTCAATCTTATTGAAAGGAATGATCATACCAGTACCACCTGTAGTCGCAACTTCAATACCGTTTGCTAATCTAGCAAACACTGGTAACCAAGTATCGCGCTCAATGTTTTGTGTTTCCACTTTACCATCTTTACCGGTGACATCAATATTAATCTTCATACCCACACGTATCATATCGCCACGTGTCACTGCTTGTGAGATACCCTCACTACTCTTAACGAAGTGCTTACCAATCTCATCCTCCCATAATGTGCGGAAGATTGAAGGGTTTGGACGCATTCTATACTTGTTGTCTTTATCTTTATTGATTATATATAGAGCTTTATCAGCTGGAGCAAACTCTCTTGTAGTTGACTCTTTGCCCCATCCTGAGGCTTTAAAATCTGCCTCACTTACATTCATGTAAGTTGTATCATCTTCCTTGTAAGAGAACGCCATTTTCTTAGCATGGTCGATCATCTCTTCTTTTCTGATGTCAGCTTTCTTTATTTGCTCTTTAATATAAGTGATACGTTGATCAAGCGCGAATAGAGCATCACTCGTAATCTCACCTTGATTAGTCTTTTCAACTTTGCTACGCTCACTCATCAAGTCATTCAATTGACCAGCAAAGTCCTCGTTATGATTGAAGTACGTACGATCAAACTTTCTGTAACCGTTTATAAGTGAATACGGAATGCTGACTGTATTAAAACCGTCACTATCCTTTACACCAACTTTGGCCACAATCACTTTACCTTTCTTGCTATTAGCATAGACGACGGGTACAAGTTTAGTTCTTGGTGAGATAATACCTCCATTAGCTTTCTCATCTTGAACGATTTCACCATTCACACGTATGAGGTCTACCACTTGAACCTTACCATCTTTTCTGATTTCCTTACCTTTCTTATCAACTAACACACCTTGTTCTTGCCATCTACCAGTTGTTCCGCTTTCTTTGTCAACTCTGATATACCTTAACCATGGTATAGATACTAGATCTTCTTTTTGAAGACGATCAATTTCAGCTGTTGATGGAGCGTTCTTAGTTGCTTTGTAATAAGCATCACGGATTGTCCACTCATTCTTACTAACATCATGACGTTTTAAGAAAGCTGCCTGTATAGCAAAAGCTTGACCATTTATTCCACCATATGTGGTAGTATAATCGTTAGGTGAGATATGTTCGTTTATATCGGCTTGTTCAATGTCACCAGGAGTAAAGAATATTGTTTGCCTAAAGTCTGGATTATTAGCCACATCCACTTGGTCATTTTGAAAAGTTGTAGTTAGCTCACCTGTCGGTATGCTTGCCGCTAAGGTACCCACCATGTCTTTTAAGAGCGATTCATTAGCGCTCATAGCTTTGCTTAGGGTGGCGGTAAAAAACGTGTAGAGAGTCTTAAATTCGCCTTCTCTAACCTGATCAGTGAGAGCTGGTATAGCTGACATTGCTTGTTGTAATTTCTTATTAATAAAGATGTCAGAGATAAACTCATGTATATTCTCATACTGACCTACCAATACTTTGTCTTTTGCACGTTTGATAAAGTCATCATGAATGACATTCATCTTATTTTTAAAAGTTACATCACCAATGTACAACTCTGAAAACACAGCGTGAGTGAGTTCATGAAGTAGTACTCTGGAGATCTCTTGAATTCTCGGTCCTTTGAAGTTTGTACTTTGAAGCTTATCACCACTTCTACCTTTAATCTGATAGTTAGTTGGTACAAGTATTTGTATAATGTTATCCGGGGCGATATAAGCACCTTTTACCATAGTTAATGGTGCATCTTGATAATCATCCATAAACGCTATAGATATCCTTACAGACTCCATGCCAGGCATATTCATAAACTGATTGAACAGATAAGCGGAATTACTACTGCTTTTAAAGAGTAGGCGGCGAATGTCTGAGTGGGTGTATGGTGAAAGCTTATAGGCATCTTTAGCTGATATTAAAAAGTTTCCACTCTTTAACACCTCCTTAGTATCGAGTGAATTAACGTACTCCATCAAGGCTTTTCTCTTTTCTTGATCTTTCTCCCTTAATACTGCACCAAGCGGCGTAATAAACTCATTCTCTACTGCATCATTATACAGCCCTTCACCTTTAGCAACTAACTGAACGTTTAAGTTTCTACTTAATACTTTGTCTAGTTGAACACTTCCTTTTAGATTGTTGAATAGTAATTTTAGTTTGTTCACGTCAATCGAACGTACTACTGGCGTAGAATCATCAGCGTTTATATCCGCATTAGGATCTAATGTTATGATCTGATCTCCGATTTTAACTTGAATTATACATTTACTCATTTTGTTATTTATTAATAAAGGAGGGCTTTTACACCCTCCTTATATAGTTGTTATAAACATTTATAATCTTGTGTTGGATCAAATAATGTATAAACATCATTTCCATCCGCATCTTGTGTAATTATACTTACTTCAATATCACCTTGTAGATTAGATAACAATTGATGCATAGTAGAGTTCAAGAATTTCTGATAGTCTAGAGCATCTTGTTCGCTATTATCCAGTGTAGTCTCTCTAGTGATTGGGTCTTCAATAAACAAACGTTTACTTCTGAAATCACTGCTATGTGGTATTGATAGTTTTGGAGCAGTTAACTTTCTTGATGGTATTACTGTTTCAGGATTACGTGTTGGATATCCTCTTTCGATTCTAGCAGTGGTTCCAATCTCACCTCTTCTACGTTCTTTATAAACGAATAGTTTAGGCTGATCAACTCCACCTTCATCATCACTGTAATCAGGCTCAATAAAGTCAATTTCTGGTTCAGCATCTGCAGTGTCATCAGCTTCTACTGGTGTATCGTCAACAGGGTCAACGTCTCCACCAAAGTCATCGTCTCCACTATACTCATCCATTGCTTCATCGTAATTATCATTTCTGTTAGTTCTTGCTGCTGGTAATCTCTTAACGTCACCAAACTCGTAGTTGAGTAGTAGATCATAAAGATCAAAACTTACACCATTACTTGTGACTAGAGAGAAACCGTCATCCATAATAACATCATCAACTTTACCAAGCTTACCTTTCAATTGAAGTAATCTACTGTAAGGATTGCTCTCTTTATCACGTAACATAAGCTCTCCAAGGAGTTTAGCATATGAATACTTTGTGATGTTATTCTTATTAACGATTAGGTTATACCAGAACAACACGTTGAATATGTTATTATTCTTGTTTATTTCTGTCTCATGATTACCATCAAGCATCTTAGCATTGTAAACAAGACCAAGATTGTATAAGTAGGCATCACGGTAACTTACTTGCTCGAAACTCTTCACATTTGTTGTGTCTTGTTTCAACCTCATAAACTCAACTTTATCGTTGTAAAGTGTATCCACTCTATCCCCGATTGTCAAATCCTGTAGGAAACCATTACCTTTTAATCTAGAGTCAGATTTAATACTCTTCAAGAACTTCTCTTTTACCCACTGTAGGAATCTTGTTCTACCCTCTGATGTGTTAATCTGGATTGGTATTTCACCATCATAAAACACTGGACGGGTGTGTACATCATCCTTGTTGATAGCCATTTCGTTCTCAATGAAGTTATCTATAACTGTAGCTTCAATAAACTCCTCTATCTCCTTAAACTGGTTCTTATTGATATTCTCAGTAGGACCAAGGAAGTTCATCTTCTTTAACTTCTCTACAATGTTATATACAGCGTTTATTCTGTATGATGAAAGTTGCAACATTGTATTAGCTGCATTGTAAGCTACTAATTGTTTTGTAAAGTGTTTAGCGTTTGCTAAGATGTAAGGTACGTTAAGTAAGGTTGGATTCTCTGTACCATTAGCCATCGCTCTATCGTTGAACGCGACAACAATGTCTTTATGGAAAGTACCACCTGTAGCTATACTATCTAAGAACTCTTTGAAGTTAAAGTCTGTAATAGCTAACACCTTATTGATATAATCCTCAATCTTAGTTTTAAAGTTGTAGAGATCCCAACTGTTACTCTTCAAACCTTGATTAATACCAAGATACTTAGCTATCAGTTGAACCATTTTACTTTGCTCTAAAGCAAACTTATATGGTCTCACATCTTCTTCCTTAAACGCCTCTTTAGTGTTGACATCTACGAATAGATCACCACTCTTGTATTCAAGGTTATAACGGTTGTACAAGTCTTCTCTCGCATCACTTCTTTGTTGTGCTTTATTTACGTCATCACCCACTGATTTCACCATCAAGGCGTGCATATTATCAATACTGTTCTTAGAAGTAACTTTATTGTATACGTTCCTTGTAGCATTTCTAATCAGCATTTCAACTGTTGGAGATATCATAAAATCTACAATATCCTCAAATGGTGTGTTGAGCATCAGTTTATAAGCATAGATGCCGGCGAAATCTGCACTAGCATTAATTTTAGCAAGGATCAATTCCTTCGCGTTATCGGTTGCTGCAGATAGTAGCTGACTCTTTAAGTCAGCGGCGTCTTCTTGAAACTCACCACGTAACTTGGTCATCTCGTAACCTTGTTCGCTGATAGCTGCAGTGAGTAGTGGTAAACCAAAGTTCTCCACTTTACCTTTATTATCGCCTACATCCCATCTTCCAGCAAGTCCCACATATTTAGCAATATTGAATGAAACTCCACTATAGTTAATATTAGCTAGATTAGCTTTACCAAGTATACCTGCTGTACGATAACGTATTTCACGTCTAGTATCGTTTAGCATATCTTGCACCTTATTATACTTGTCGGCATCAGCGATAGGGTCTAATAATGTAGCACTATTATTTAATACCGCCATTCTGTAATCAAGCTTGTCTAATTCACGGATTGTATTGTTATACACCAGTGTAATAGCTGAGAATGATTTCAAACCAGAAGAAGCCATAACTCCAATAACAGCCTTACCCACCATGTTTGTTTCTTTTAGTTTTGAAACACTAGCTGGATCTTCTCTAACCCATCCTTTCGCATCAGCACCTTTTGGTGAGTTATCAGCGTACATTTTAGGTACTTCCATAACTGCCGGTTTATACAAAAGTAAGAAATTAGAAGGAGACTCTATAACATTATTTGTCCTAGCTGCGGCAAAGTTTTTAATTCCTTGCATTCCACTTCTAACACCTGAGTTATCCCACATTACCAACTGATCGATTATATCAGAATGTTCTTCTGGATGTAACTTATATCCAGCATCTATAGCGTCATATATAGCGACTACAGCTTCTAAATTGTTAGGGTTGAACGCTCCTGTAATTTCTGCCACTCTTTCTAATGGTACGCCTGTAGGATCCATTTCAGCCTCAAAGTCTTTACGTTGACGTTTGCTAGGTAATGGCAGCCTCATAGATAATGCTAATTGCTCATCATCAAGTAAGCTTGCCGCAGGGTGCCACATAGCCATTGTACCATCTGATTGTATTGAGTAGTAGATAACGTTTTGCTTATCAATATCAAAATCGGATCCAGATAATAATGTTACCTCATTGGCTACATATACCTTGTTACCTTCAACAAAACCAGTAATCTTCATACCTTGGAATGATTGATAATGCTGTCCTGGAATACGTGTACCGATTACATTTAAGTATTGCTTCCATGATGTATACATCTGTTTAGCTCTCTCTCTGATGTTTATTAAACGGTCATTATATAACTCTTCAGCATTAGTTAGCATTTGAGTTGTGAAACGTTCACCGCTTCTACCAAATCCATCATTAAGCTGTTTAATTATGTTTGTATTGATGTCAATCTTCTTATTCAAGTACACGTGTATTTTACCACCAACTTCAGTGAGGAACACGCCTTTTGGAACTGAGAATAATCTGTTACCAGATACATCTGTAAACCAACGTTTGCCGTTCACCTCAATTACTTTCTCAGATTGAACTAACCCTTTGTCTTTAGGTACTATACCACCATGTATGTAGATCCTTTTACCTTGGTTACTAATAGCGACAGCATCAGCTGCAACCTTGTAGTAATCAAGATCTTCTGTTAATCTACGTATGAAGAACTCTTCATCTATTTCATTTATTGTATCACCCTCTCTAAGTAAGAAGGCTTTCTTTGTAAGAATTGGCGCAATAACTTCAGCTCTACTAACTGAAATTCCAGTTGCTGTCGATACGTCAAAGTCAACTAGTTTACCAGTAAGTGATTCAGGTATTCTACCTTCACTAGCTTCTTGCATAAAGTTTTGTAGCTCGTATGTAAACAGTTTACCAACAGTGTTTAGTTTGTCCATAAACTCATACTCTTTAGCAAGTCTAGCGCTCTTATCCTTACCTGCCACCTTATTCGCTCTACCTTCTTTAGGTGTG
>Ga0247815_10000663_pt1 | contig 27011 bp, 23 predicted proteins | sample UWRJL194509B1_FD_181014 | JGI IMG/M metagenome (GOLD analysis project Ga0247815, IMG submission 181014) | Plant litter microbial communities from Arlington Agricultural Research Station in Wisconsin, United States - UWRJ-L194-509B-1 | ecosystem: Environmental > Terrestrial > Plant litter >...
AATAAAACTGACTTATATAAAATATGAAAAAAGCGTTATTAATTTTCCTTGCCTTTGTACTTACCGCGCCGGTTATGGCGCAAAATGAAGGTGCAAAGTTTCGCAAAATTGACAGCCTGCTCAACTATTATTATGCTAATAAAAAGTTTATGGGCGCGGTTAGCATACGCGAAAAAAACCAGGTAGTTTTTGAGAAAGCGTATGGCTATGCCGATATGACCAATAAACTACCGCTAACTAACGACACTAAATTTAAGATAGGCGCAATTACAGAGGTATTTACGGCGGCAATGGTTTTTCAGTTAATCGAAGAGAAAAAGCTTAAGCCCGACACAAAACTTGATGCGTTTTTCCCTAAAATAAAAAACGCCAGCAAGATTACCATAAGCGCCATGCTTAACCATAAAAGCGGCATTTATGACCTGGCTAACGATGCAAATTTTGAGCAGTTTAAAACCAAACTACAAACCCGTAAGGATGTACTGGACAGGCTGTATGGCTACGAACCTGCTTTCGTAACTGATAGCATCGCACAGGCAAGCAGCTCTAACTACCTGCTGTTGGGCTACATAATACAGGAAATTACAAAAAAGACGTTTAAAGAAAATGTTACTGCACGCATTATAAAACCAGCCGGACTTACCCACACTCAATACTTTAATAAAATAAACACGAAGAAGAACGAGGCTCTCTCCTATACTTTTATTGATGGTTATTGGGAAAAGGAGCCGGAACTGCACGAAACTGTTTTAGGGGCATCGGGCGGGTTGCAAAGCACACCGGGCGACCTTACTAAATTTATGAAGGCACTGTATGATGGCAAATTGGTCAAACCGGAATCATTAGCCGAGATGGCTAAAATAGACAGTGGTTTTGGCAAAGGCTTATTCAACTTTATGTTTGCCGAACGCAAGTTTACCGGACATAACGGCAGTGTAGAAGGTTTCAGGTCGGTTGTGGGGTATTATCCTAAAGAGCAATTGGGTTTTTCGCTTACTTTAAATGGCGAGAATTGTAACTTTAACGACCTTGTACTGGGCATACTAAGCTGCTATTATAAATTACCGTACCGCTTTCCTGATTTCACTAACTTTAAAGTACCTGATAACGTTCTTAAAAGCTATGAAGGCTTTTACACCAACCCTAACATGCCGGTAAAAATTGAGATTAAGGCAGTAAACGGCCAATTGCGTGTGCATGCCGAGGAGCAGGGTACGTTTTATGTTGTTGCCAAAACCAATACCGAGTTTAGGCACGATGCATCGGGTGTAACAATGGTGTTTAGCCCTACGGGTTTTAATTTAAAGCAGAACGGTACGTCAACAACATTTACTAAGGAAAAGTAGAGTATTTACTTAATTGGGCAAGGAACATTAAATTCAAAAGAACACACGCCCAACCCTCTCAAGAGCTATCGTGTGGACACAATTATCAACCTCACCCCAACCCTCTCCAAAGGAGAGGGAGTAGCTACACTCATATCTGTAAATTGCATTTTTAAAATATTTACCTCAAAAATTTCAGGCAAGATACCCTTTCGTTGGCTCCCCTCTCCTTCGGAGAGGGGTTGGGGGTGAGGTCAAAGAGAATGGTTATGGAGATGTGTCCACACGATAGTTCTCAAGAGGGGAGCCAGCTACACTCCTTCCGAAACCGGGACTACGTTGCATTATTAGTGCTTCCAAATTCTTATTTACGAAGTTGGTGCAGAGGGTTCTCCTAAAAATTTAAGGCCTACAATAGATAGTATAAGTGTTGCAATAAAAAATATCCTCCAGAAGTTAGCCGGCTCTTTAAAGAAAAAAATACCCATAAGCACAGTACCCACCGCGCCTATACCTGTCCATACAGCATAAGCAGTTCCTAAAGGTATGGTTGCGGTTGCTTTATTAACAAAGTAAAAGCTAATTACTATACAGGCTATAAACCCGGCAGTCCATTTTATATTGGTAAAATTGTTAGACAGTTTCATGCATGTGGTAAAGCCAATTTCTAAAAATCCGGCAAGAATAAGGTACATCCAGTTCATTGTGTATCATTTAATAGTGAGGTACAAAATTACGGCCTCAATAATGGGCAATACTTTACAAATGTTAACTAATAAACTTTATTTAGGGATTTTACCACTGAGTTCGGGAATTTAAAACATGATGTTTAAGCAATCGCCCAAAGAATTTTACCACTAAGATCACGGAGGTAAAACGCACAAGGGCCACGAGGAAAAACGCTTTGCTTCAGGACACAAGGCTATGCGGAATTACTTTGTAGAAAATGCAAACACATAATCTCAAGCAATTTAAAACATGATATCTTACAGTAATCATTCGAAGGATTTTTACCGCTAAGTTCATTAAGGTAAAACATACAAAGGCCTCAAAGAAAAAATGCTTTGCTTCAGGACACAAAGCTGTGTAGAATCGCTTTATTAGAAACGTAATTATGCTACTCTACATATTACTTAATCTCGGCGCGAATGCGGCTCAGGCTTACCTGGCTAATACCAAGGTAAGATGCTATATGCTTTAACGGCACGCGCTGCAGCAGTGTGGGGTGTGTAGTTATTAGGTTGGTATACATTTGGGTAGCGGTTTTAAACTGGCGAAATATAAATTTCTCTTCCAGTTTAATAAGCTCATTTTCGGCAAGTTTGCGGCTCCAGTTGGCAAGCTCTATATCACTTTCAAAAAGGGCAATCATTGCTGCCGAATCTATTTCATATAAAATACTGTCTTCCAGCACCTCGATGGTTTCATATCCCGGTTTGTTATTAATAAGGCTTTGGGCAGATATTATATAATCGCCTTCTTCGCCAAACCAAAAGGTAAGTTCGTGTGTGGGTAAATCAGAGTAAGCGCGGGCAATACCTTTTTCTATAAAAAAAACCGATTTTTCTATGCGCCCCTCTTTAAGTATAAGCTCACCTTTTTTAAACTCCCTTTTATAAAATAACCCGGTAAGCTTAGCAAGTGCGCTATCGCTTAACGGGTATAATGATTTTATTTTAGTAAGTGTATTTTCCAATAGGTGTTATTGGATAACTATTGTAATTTCCTGGTAGACTCTCTTTGCCTAAGCTCGGTTTTAATAACCCTTGTAGTAAATGGCGGCTCCTCTTCATCTTTGTTAGTAAGCCTGTCTATAAGCATATCGGCGGCAGCCTCGCCTATCTCCGGCGCATGCTGGCTTACTGTGCTAAGGCTTGGCGTTAACCTGCGCGACCACACACCATCTGCAAAGCCTATTATAGAAAGTTGCTCCGGTATTTTAATACCCTTTTTAAGGGCCGCTTTCATGGTAGATACGGCACTGTGCTCGTCTATAGCAAAAACGCCATCAATATCGCCGCTTTTAGACTCAAAAAAGGGAATAAACTTATCATCAAATTCATCGGTACTTTCTGTACGTATAATTATAGACTCGTCTATGGCTATGCCATGATCTTGCAAAGCCTTATAATATCCTTCATCGCGCAGCTTAGCCACACTAATATTATCTAAAGAAGAAAACAGGGCTATTTTTCTACAGCCTGTTTTAATAAGGTGTGTAACTGCGTGCACTGCAGAATCGAAATCATCTACAATTACCTTATCGCAATTTACATCTTCAGATATCCTGTCGAACATTACAATAGGAATATCATCGGCAATAGCATCTTTAAAGTGTTTTACCTCGTGCTCTTTTTGCGTTTCTTCGGATATTGAAAGTATAAATCCATCTATAGTACCATTGCTAAGCATATCCATAGCATAAATTTCTTTTTCGAGAGATTCGTTAGATATAGATGTAATAACATTGTACCCGCGCTTGTTAGCCTGTTTTTCTATACCACTAAATACTTTGGCAAAAAACGGGTTTAAAATATTAGGCAAAACAACGCCTATGGTTTTAGATCGCTTGCTCTTAAGGTTTACAGCTATATTATTAGGCTTATAATTTTTAAGTTTTGCAAACTCCTGAACCTTTATTTTAGTAGGTTCGCTAATTTCAGGACTGTTGCTTAACGCCTTAGAAACAGTTGAAACTGATACATTAAGTTCTTTTGCAATTTGTTTTAAAGTGGCTCTTACTCTCATATCCTAAAATGATTTATATGGGTAAAGTAACGAAAAAATTACGAAATTATAGTAGTAGATTTTAAGAAAAAGCGATTTTTTTAACCAGAAGCTACAATTTAGTTACAGTATGTTTAAAATTATAGTAGCGTATATCTTACAACTAATCGTAAATTATTTTATGATTTTTTCACACCGCGTGTTAATTATATTATAAAAATAAAAATAAACACTTCTTAATTTTAAAAGATTAAGAATTAAGTAATTAGTAATACCCCCTTTAACTATAAGGTTTGATAAAATAACAAATTGTTAAAAAAATAGCCAAAGTTATGTTAAGACTCAAAAAATAAGAATAGAACCTAAAAACCATTAACAATTTATTGGCGTATGTAAAATTAACTTTGAGATTCGGAAGTGATAAAAAATTACGATTCTACATAAGAGACCACACCGTTTTAAAAATACAATTATTAACCCATTAATGTTATTACAATGAAAAACACAGCAGTAAACGTTAAGCCAGTTACCACACCGGGACCTAACGGCAGAAGGAATTTTCTTAAAATGAGCGGCCTTGCCCTTGCAGGTACAGGACTATTAATTGCAGGATGTAGCGACGACGATTTAGAAACACCGGCAGTAGACCCGAATGCCCAATTACCGGGAGTTAGAAACGGTAAATTTGACCTTGGCGGAGGCGATGCGGGTATACTTACCTATGCTTATGCCCTTGAGCAGCTTGAAGCAGATTTTTACACACGTGTTGTAAATCACAGTGCTTTTAGAACAACTTTTGGTGCAGAAGAGCAGATAGTGCTTGTAGACTTATACAACCACGAGGTTATACACAGAGAATTTTTTAGGACAGCTATAACAGGCGCATTAGCAGGAACAAACGGCACGTTATTGCCAGATCTTGCTTTTAACTACGGGAATTTAAACTTTGGAAGCAGAACTACAGTATTACAAACAGCTATGGCTCTTGAAGATACAGGCGTAAGAGCTTACAATGGTGCAGGACAATACATTACTAACGCTGATTACTTAGTAATTGCCGGTAAAATAGTATCGGTAGAGGCAAGACACGCTTCTGCTATAAGGGATTTGCTTAACGGCGGAACTTCTTTTGCAGGCGATGATGCTGTAGATCCTGTTACAGGACTTGATAAAGCTGAAAACCCATCTGCAATTATCCGTCAGGTATCAGCACTAAACATTATCCAGACACCTTTTACTGCACAATTCCTTCAATAATCAACTAACAATTAATTCTCTACGTTATGAACATATTAAAATTTTTAGAATCGTTTACAAACGAAGGCGTATTAGAAAGCCTAAACAGTAAAGGATCAAGAAGAGATAGCTTTACCCAGTTTGGTAAAGTAGGTGCTACTGCAGCTATGGCTGCTGTACCATTTAGCATGTTATTTTCGCAAAAAGCAAGTGCTGCAACCTCTATGGCCACAGCTGCAGATACCCCATTAAGTGCCTTACAGCTTGCACTTACACTTGAATACCTTGAAGACGAATTTTATGACATGGGTCTTGCCGCCAACGGTTTAATACCGGCAGCCGACCGTGATGTTATTGCACAGATATCTAAACATGAGCAATCGCATGTTACATTACTTAAAAATGCGCTTGGAGCTGATGCACCTGCAAAACCTACTTTTGACTTTACGGGAGGACGCAATGCTAATGGCGGAGGGCCGTTTGACACCTTTACCAATTACCAAACATTCCTTGCAGTAGCTCAGGCATTTGAAGACACAGGTGTACGTGCTTACAAAGGCCAGGCAGGAAATCTTATCACTAATAAAGCATTGCTTACAACTGCACTGCAAATACACTCTGTAGAGGCACGCCATGCATCTCAAATCCGCAGGATGAGAAACCTAAAAGGATGGATTGTAGGCAATCAGCGTGGTGAAGGCATGCCAGAACAAACACAGGCAGTTTATAACGGTGAAGAAAATGTAAACCAGGCTGGTTTTATGACCAATGCTGTACGTGGAACATTTACTCCTGCACTATCGGCTACCGGAGGTACAGAATCTTTTGATGAGCCTATTACAGGTGCTACTGCAACTACAATAGCAAGTTTGTTTATAGTGCCATAGTCATATAAAAATAAGTTGATTATTTATTGTAACGACCTGCATAACAATTGTTATGCAGGTCGTTTTTTTGTATCTGCCAATTATTAGGGTGCGCAACAAATGGATTATATTTAGAGACAGATAGTGCATTTTTGTAATTGTACGGAGCCACAAAGCTGTGAAACCATCTTTGTATTTGCCGTCAGCGTCACGAGTTTTCACCAGGAACACAAGCTTCGATTTAAGAATGCAAAGCTACCCAGCATACCTTCTCTACTTAGGTGGTAAATCCTCATCATCTTTAAAACGACAATGGTAAACATTTTTAAAAGATTCAACTATAAATCCACGACTGGTTATATAGCATTTATTTAAAGTTCAGGCATAAAAAAAGCCTCTTAAAAGAGGCTTAATATTAATTGAGATATATTAATGAGGGTTGTGCGCCCTGTCATCTACAGTATTAATTTTTTCGAGTTTATCTTTCCAAAACTGCATTAATGTAAATGACACTATTACACTTGCTGCTAATCCCTCTATAAATAACCCAATACCAAACTGGTACGGAGATGGGTTACCACCACCAAAAATGTAGTCAGAGGCAAAATTTTGCAGGTACTCTTCGCCACCCTTATATTCGGCATACAGCATAAATGCAAATACACTAAGCACAAGGCTAACTACACCGGTAAGTATTGCCGATCCAATATTTGTAAAATACCCGTTTAGGTTATCGTTAAAGTTAGACTTTATGGTTCTGTTTATACCCCATATTACAAACACAAAATTTACAAGCCTTAAGTAAATAATATGCGACAGGTTTAGGGCATCCATCAGCAGGAAAAACAGGCCAATGGCTATAAAAATAAGTATACCGTTAGTAATAATTCTGGAAGCTTTCATAATCTTAAAATTTTGTGTTTTTATTCCGTTAGTGTTTGTTTTATAAGCTATTGCAAAAAATACCACACAAGGCATTACAGCCTTGGCTAATATCTTTATCTAATTTAGCCATATTACAGGACAACTAAACAGGGTTTAGTAAAATTTTAATAAAAGAAGTAGTATAAAACAAAGATATTGTTAAAATACTTATTTAATAGGATTATCTTTACTATCATATAGCAAAATCCACGGGCAGTGCCCGTAATAGTTCCATGGTACAGCAGAAAGATCTGTTGTAGGGTCGATAAGTGCTTTGTACGGATCATTGTTAACAGATACATTGGTAATAGCATAAACAGCCACATCCTGCTCCCTTGTTTTAAACTCCTGTTTTATACGCTGTGCCATTTGCCAAATCATATCGGGGCGCGTGCCCATTGCAGCTTCCTGCTTAGAAGTAAGGTTGTTGTAAATATCGTAGAACAAATCCTTATTAGTGCTTTTATCTACCACCCTAAAATGGGTGCCACCATTACGGGTGCGCAACATCATGCGCCAGCTAAGGCGATGGCCTTCCTCAGTCCACAATACATCTCCTTCAATAAAATAATGCCTTAGTGGGAGCAGAAGTTGGATTATAAGAAAAGGGATAAAAAAGTAAGCAAGGGTTCCTGCACCTTCATTTGTAGTACTATGATTTAAAATCACAGGCTTTTTTCGGAAGAAAATACTGCTTATCCTTTCGGGAGGAAAAAAGAATACGGCAAAGCTTAATGCAAAAAAAGGAAAGATACCTATTTGCAGCGTAATGGAATTAAATATATGGAAGATAAGCGATGCAATAAAGGCTATGGTACGCGTGCGCTTAAATAGCAATAGTGGCACAACAAGTAAATCGAACACAATGCCGGAATATGCAATAAACAGGTAAAACCATTTTTGGGTCATTACCGCCCGAAGCGCATCGTTTGTAACCGAACTGCTAAGCAGTTGCCGTGCAAAGGTACCATTAAGCCACCCGGGGTAAAACTTTGCCAGTGTGGCATAAAAGTACACAATACTTACCATAACTATCATTACCCAGGAGCACCACGCCGGCATGGTAAGTTTTTTTAGCGCCGGGTTTACCTTTACATCTGCAGATGCATACCGGTTTGCCGGCAAAAAGCACATCATGAGGCACACCAGCACCAGTAAATAATAATGATTATTGTAAGATGTTTTTTGCATAAAATACACAGCTGCCCACATAACTGTAAACAACCCCATGCTATAACGGTATTTATAGCCCACCATTACCAGCAAACCCAGCACACCCATTACTGCAAAATAATAGTACATGCCATTGCCGGGCAACGGTTGCAGCCACTCCATGCCTATATGCGAAAATGTGAATTTTGGAACGATAAAATTAGCGCGCACCCAACCTGTAGCAATAGCACCAAAGGTTTCACAGGCAAGTAAAAAGCCAAGAAAGATCCTGAACAGAATTAAGGGCGCATTGTCTATTTCTTTAAACAGGCGTTCTTTCATGCAGCGTTACTGTTGTAGCTTAAAGTAGTTTAAAGAGTCTTGTTTATCTTTGGCAAGTTGCGCCTTCAGGCCATCAAGCCCTTCAAATTTTTGCTCACTGCGCAGGCGGTGGTGCAGGCTTATTTTTAATTCGGCACCATAAATATCGGCATCAAAATTAAAAAAGTTAACCTCTATTGTTTCGCCAGTACCATTTACGGTAGGCCGCGTTCCTATATTCATCATTCCGTAAACAGCAACCCCATTTATAATAGATGATACAGCATAAACACCTTGCGCAGGTATAAGCTTGTAGGTTTCGGGTACGTTAATATTTGCGGTTGGGTAACCTATTGTGCGCCCCAACTGCTTACCTGTAGTAACCGTACCGGTTATGTAATAAGGATAGCCCAAATAATTATTTGCAGTATTAAGGTCGCCATCTAAAAGGGCGTTCCTGATTTTTGTAGAACTTACAGCTACTTCATCTACCGCCATTGCCGATATTTGCTCTACCTCAAAGCCCAGCTCCTGCCCCATGCGCACAAGGTCTTGTGTGGTGGCGGTACGGTTACGTCCAAAACGATGATCGTGCCCTATAATTATTTTACGGGCATTAAGTCTTTTTACCAGTATATCTTTCACAAAATCTTCTGCAGTAAGGCGCGAAAATTCACGGCTAAATGGGTGAATTATAAGATTATCTATCCCAAAATCTTCTAACAGCGCTGCCTTTTCGTCCATAGTATTTAGCAACTTTACATCGGCATCGGGCTGAAGCACCATTCGCGGATGCGGAAAAAATGTAAGGACAACCGTTTCATACCCTAAAGCGTTACCGTTGCTTATAAGTTTATCAAGCAGGCTTTTGTGCCCTTTATGCACTCCATCAAAAGTACCAAGGGTTACTATCGTTCCGGCAGGAGAAGAAAACTCCTGTATAGCATTAAAAATTTTCAAACCTTATTATTAAAAGTTACGCAAAGTTAAATTATCTGCGCCCTAAATAAAATAAAGTAGCATAATTTTTAGTGTTTTATAACTGTAATTAAGTTTACAACAGTTTTTTTTAGAGGTGCAAATAAATATTAACTAAAAAACGTCACTATTTGTTTATTTAGCAATTACCTTTGCGTTTTACCTATAACAATTATGAAAAACTCATTACTATTAATTGCCTCCCTTTTTCTTTTTGGCATTGGGAATGCCCAAACGAGTTGGAAACCTGCCACTGAAAGCGGACTGACATTATTACAAAAGACAGAAAGGGCAGCAATGCCTACTGACTACAGCCTTTATAACACAAATCTTGCACTGTTAAAACAATCGCTTGCCCTTGCACCGGCGCGAGCTACAGGTATAACGTCTACAACTATTGTTGATTTTCCTGATGCGCATGGAAAAATACAACATTACCGCGTGTATGAGGCCAGCGTTTTACAGCCCGGCATTGCTGCGGCACATCCCGAACTAAAATCTTACATAGGCCAGGGTATAGAAACCCCACAATCAATAGTACGTTTTAGCATTACCCCCTTTGGCCTTCATGCTATGATGCTTACACCACAGGGCACCGCTTACATAGACCCTTACACTAAAGACTTAAACAACTATATAGTTTACTCAAAATCGAGCCTTAACAGCCCCAGAGATTTTACGTGCGAAGTTATTGCTAATCAAAATGCACCCCGCACAAGCAGTCAGCCTAATCAAAGAACATCTTTTGTAAGCGATGGTAATTTAAGAACCTACCGTCTTGCTATGGCCTGTACTAAAGAGTATGCTCAATATCATGTAGCTGCAGCAGGTGTTAGCAGCGGTACAGATAACCAAAAAAGGGCCGCAGTTCTTGCAGCAATGGTTGTTACCGTAACCCGCGTAGATGCTGTTTATGAAAGAGACCTTGCTGTTACTATGCAACTTATAGATAACAACGAAGATATTATCTTTTTAACCGGAAATACTTTTAACAATAACAACTCCGGAGTGCTTTTAGAGCAGTCTCAAACCGTGATATCAAGCTACATTGGCGAAGAAAATTTTGATATAGGCCATACAGTTAGCACCGGCGGTGGTGGCGTAGCGGGACTGGGTGTTATATGCGACTCTGAACAAAAAGCCAGAGGTATTACTGGTAGTCCAAACCCTGTGGGCGACCCGTATGATATAGACTATGTAGCACACGAAATGGGCCACCAGTTTGGTGCGAACCACGTTTTTACAGGTGTAGATGGCAGCTGTTTTCGCAACTCTAACAGTTTTACAGCCGTAGAGCCGGGCAGTGGTACAACTATTATGGGTTATGCAGGTATATGTGGCGCAGCCGATGTACAGTTACATTCTGACGCTTATTTTAACGCTGTAAGCCTTAACGAAATTGAAGACATTTTATTAGACACTAATTGTGCTGCAATTACAGCAATAAACAATAGCCAGCCTGTGGTACCTGCACTTGTAACACGCAGAATACCTATAGGCACTGCATTTGTATTGCGAGGCAGCGAAGCTACAGACGTTAATAATGATGCTCTTACTTACACCTGGGAACAGGTTAATGCTAATGGGCCGCTTTCTAACACACCATCATCTACAAATACTGCAGGACCTAACTTCAGGTCAAGGCCACCATCAACAAGCCGCGATCGTTACTTTCCGGAATTATCTGAAGTATTAAACGGAAACCTGTATCCTACCTGGGAAGTAGTATCTGACGTATCAAGAACCCTCACCTTTACTTATACAGTAAGAGACAACAATATACTTGGCGGGCAAACAGCCAGCAGAAACGTAACTGTTACCGCAAGGGAAGCTGCAGGGCCATTTATAGTAACATCTCAGGCAGAAGAGAACGCCTACTGGGAACCCGGCACACAGCAAACCATAACATGGGATGTAGCCGGCACCACAGCAAACAACATTAACACTGCAAGGGTAAATATTTTGCTATCTACAGATGCGGGACTTACTTTTAACACTGTTCTTGCAGCTAATACTGATAATGACGGTAGCGAAAGCATAACTGTGCCTGCCGTAATGGCGCGCCAATGCCGCATTATGATAGAGGCCGTAAATAACATATATTATGCTGTAAACCCAACACCATTTGCCGTAGGGTATGCTATTACAGATGAATGTAATACTTATACAAGCACAACACCTTTACAAATACCCGATAATACAGCCACGTTTGTAACATCTCCAATAAACGTAACCACTGTAGACAGGATCTCATCTGTAACAGTAAATGTAAATGCTACCCACCCTTACATAGGCAACCTTATTGTTAAGGCTATTGCACCAGATGCAACAGAGGTAGTGTTACTACAGCGCCAGTGCAGTGCTAATGGCGACATTAATATAAACTTTGCTGATGCTGCGGCAAGTGTTGTAGCGTGCTCCAGTACAAACGCTGGTAATACTTACAGGCCGCTCAGGCCCCTTTCTACATTTATAGAAAAAAATGCTATAGGCACGTGGAACCTTGCAGTGGCCGATTTTGTTGCTAATAACACAGGAACGTTAAACTCATGGAGTATAACAGTATGTGGCCAGGTATTTACACCGCTTAGCACAGCACAGTTTAGCCTTAAAAACTTCACATTGTACCCTAACCCTAATACAGGCGCATTTACGGTACAGTTTGAGTCGCAATCGCAAAACAATATAGGCGTAACAGTACACGACATTACAGGCCGCGAGGTGTTTAACAACAGCTTTGCTAACACAGGTGTGTTCTCGCAAAATATAAGCCTGCAAAACACACAAAGCGGTATTTATATGGTAACAGTACAAGATGGCAACCGTAAAGAGGTAAGAAAAGTAGTGATTAAATAATCACACTCCATTTTTATATTATTAGAGAGCGCTTAACGGCGCTCTTTTTTTGCGGATTATAAAATCTTAGTGAATAAAATATCATTTACTTCTATAATCAAATAATGGCTTACACATGAATACACACAAATTTGCTACCCCATACATTCTTTTGCAAAAAACTTAAGGTTAGTGAGGCTGTAATTGCAAATATGTGTATGAATTACAGCTAAAACAAGAATATAAGATCACACCTATATGCTTAAAGGAATTCCAAATGTATTCCCCACCATTCAAAATTTTATAATCTAAAGATCTAACAGTCCTGCATGCATAAAAAAAGCGTCCCTTGTGAGGACGCTTTTTGAATATCGAAAATAAATCGAATTATTTTTTCTTTCCTTTTGCAGGTGCTTTTGCAGCTTTTGCAGCTTCCTGAGCAGCTTTCATAGCAGCACGAGAAATACGAACCTGAGCAACAACTGTATTATCAGGGTTAAGAAGTTTAAAGTTGTTAGTCTCTAACTTAGTAATGTAAAGTTTGTTACCCATCTCAAGTTCAGAGATGTTAGCTTCAACAAAGTCAGGAAGGTTTGCAGGCAAAGCTCTAACTTTAAGTTTACGCTGGTTAACACGAAGTACACCACCACCAAGTACGCCAGGAGATGTTCCTGTAACTTTAACAGGCACTTCCATAGTAATTTCTTTATCGTCTTGTAACCTGTAAAAGTCGATGTGAAGAATTTTGTCGCTTACCGGGTGAAACTGGATATCCTGCAGGATAGCATTGCTTGTACCGCCTGGAAGTTCAATTACAACAGTGTGTACGTTTGGAGTGTAAACAAGGTTTTTAAATGCAATTTCTTCTGCAGTAAAATGTACTGGCTGATCTCCTCCGTATAACACGCAAGGAACCATTCCAGCATTACGTGCTGTACGCGTTGCCGCTTTACCCACGCTTTCTCTTTCAGATCCTTTAATCGTAATCGATTTCATTTGAATAATATAATAGTTAATAAATAAAAAATTCTACATTAAAAATTTGCCGCTTATAGAGTTGTTGTTTTGCACCATGTGCATAACCTCTGCAAACAAATCGGCACAGCTAACAACTTTAATTTTGTCAGTTTGCCTTTTTAGCGGAATACTGTCTGTAACAATAAGTTCAGATAGTTGCGATCTTTCGATCTTTTCGTACGCATCGCCACTTAATATGGCGTGTGTACAAATGGCACGCACGCTAAGCGCACCTTTTTCTATCATAAGGTCGGCCGCTTTTGCAAGGGTACCGCCTGTATCTATCATGTCGTCTATCAGTATAATGTTACGGCCCACAACTTCGCCTATAAGCTCCATTGTTTCTATAACATTAGCTTCTTTACGCTGCTTGTAGCATATTACTACATCACTGCCAAGAAACTTAGAGTATGCATAAGCCCTTTTAGAGCCGCCCATATCCGGCGAAGCTATAGTAAGGTTCTCCAGGTTGAGGCTTTTTACATACGGCAGGAATATGGTTGACGCAAACAGGTGGTCTACCGGTTTCTCAAAAAATCCCTGAATCTGGTCGGCATGCAGGTCCATCGTCATGATACGTGTGGCACCGGCGCTTTCCAGTAGTTTTGCAACCAGCTTTGCCCCTATGGGTACGCGTGGTTTGTCTTTACGGTCCTGTCTTGCCCAGCCAAAGTAAGGTATAACCGCAGTTATATGCCTTGCAGAGGCTCTTTTGGCAGCGTCTATCATAAGCAGCAGTTCCATAAGGTTATCTGCGCTCGGGAAGGTAGAGCATACTAAAAATACGCGTATACCTCTTATAGACTCTTCAAACGAAGGCTGAAATTCGCCGTCGCTATAGTGGGCCAGTGTTACTTTGCCCAGCGGTATCCCATAGCGTTCTGCTATTTTCTCTGCCAGGTAAGTGCTTTTAGAACATGAAAAAATCTTAGCTTCCGGTTCTGTGTGCAGCATTTTAATTAGTTGCTTAGTAGTTAGTTAGTGTTGTTGTGTGTAACGAGGGTGCAAATTTAGAAATTTAATTTTATACAGACGGTAATTTATCCTGTATTTTTCATGAAATTAAATAATATTTTCTAAATTTGCACTCAGATTTAAACTACATACTACAAGCCTGGATGGCGGAATTGGTAGACGCGCGCGACTCAAACTCGCGTACTTCGGTGTGTGGGTTCGATTCCCACTCTAGGTACTAAACCTCCCAGAAACGGGAGGTTTTCTTTTTTTAAAATTATTTTTACACGGTATCTCAATTGCTGGTAATGTTAGGCGAGAATTGAAGATTTTAAAGGACAATAGCTTATTCCTCAGACAAACTTTTTAAAAACTCATTACTCCCGGTGTATTGAATTAGTGTCAGTTTCAACATTTCAACATTAAGTACATTACCTGCCGAACAGGGTATAGCACCGTCCGAGTTATCTTTTATACAATTATATTACATTACCCTTGATAACATCTACTTGTTTTACTATGTCTGTTACAGCAACATCTTTATTGAGAATTTTTCAGTCAAATATTTTACGGCGTCAAGATTAATTTACTAATTCTCAGAGGGCTTGGTAGCTTGCAAGGTGACATTATATTGTTTCTTACCACTAAAAATATTGAAGCTATTTGCAGAATTAATCTTATTTACATTGCCAACTAACTTACCTGAGCAGTACTATAATAGTTAATGCAAAATATAAAAATGAGTACATTAATTAATTTCTTTAGAGCTATCCCACATACTGGAATCGAGCCATTTATTACGCCATTCTCTGGGGAAATTTTTATTGCTTCGTGTTTCATAAGATAATTTTGTATAAAAGAATTTCTTTACATTACCATTACTGCTTAAAAATATATAATTTTCGTTGGCCGGCTTATATAAGCTGTCACCAACGGCAGCAACATCCACTAAATCCAGATTAGGACTGATTGTTATTATACTATCATATTTTATTAATACCTTTAAATGAGTAGGTTCAGTATTTCTTACAGCAAACTTCTCAATTATTTTGCCTTTAAAACTATATTCAATCTCATTTACTTTAATCGATACATTGTTCGGAATCGTTACAAATACATCAATCAGGTACATTGACAAAAATATAAGTAAGATAGATATAACACCTTTAACAAAAAATTTTGATTTCATTATTTCTTTTATTTTTTTAAACTTAAAAAGAATAAAATATAAAAAATTAATCCTGTCGATTGGATATATTTTACTTATCAGGATAGCCCGATGCTTATGAACATTGTCGGCTTTAATAACGTAACCGTGTTTACAGCATGTTACCGCTACTAATACCCTACCATAAAAATATAGTTTTAAACTCTAACTTTGTATTTGTGAGAAAATGACTTTCATAATAAAACACAAATATACTATATAGGAGTATAGCCCAAAACCAAACTTTAATGTCATAAAGCGCTACTTTGGTATAAATTAATTACTTTTGGAGCGATAATACTTTACCAATTATGAGCATAAAAAGGCACGACTGGACCAGGGATGAAATTATAGCGCTGTACAACAAGCCGTTGATGGATTTACTGTATGACGCCGCAAGCATACACCGTGAGCACCACGACCCTAACGTAGTACAGGTAAGCACTCTCCTATCTATAAAAACAGGGGGCTGCCCCGAAGATTGCGGCTATTGCCCGCAGGCAGCACGTTACCATACTAAAGTAGAGGGTAATGACCTTATGAGTGTACAACAGGTTAAAGCACAGGCACTACGCGCTAAAAGCAGCGGCAGCAGCCGTGTATGTATGGGCGCTGCATGGCGTAACGTTAAAGACGGCCCTGAGTTTGACCAGGTACTGGAAATGGTACGCACTATTAATAAACTCGACATGGAGGTTTGCTGCACTCTTGGTATGATTACCGAGAATCAGGCGAAGCGCCTTGCCGAAGCCGGTTTGTATGCCTACAACCATAACCTTGATACATCTGAAGAATATTATAAAGAGGTAATTTCTACCCGCGGTTTTGAAGACCGTTTGCAAACCATTGAGAACGTAAGAAAAACTAACGTTACTGTATGCAGCGGAGGTATTATAGGTATGGGCGAAAGTGTAGAAGACCGCGCAGGCATGCTTGTAGCACTGGCATCGCTAAGTCCGCAGCCGGAATCGGTGCCTATTAATGCACTTGTAGCTGTAGAGGGCACACCTATGGAGAATGAAAAACCTGTTGAAATATGGGAAATGATACGCATGGTAGCCACTACCCGTATCGTGATGCCGGAAACTCAGGTAAGGCTTTCTGCAGGACGTACAGAGATGAGCCGTGAAGGCCAGGCAATGTGCTTTTTTGCGGGCGCCAACTCTATTTTTGCGGGCGATAAGTTACTTACAACACCAAACCCTAATGTAGACGACGACATGAAAATGTTTGAGATGCTGGGGCTTAAACCACAAAAACCATTCACTAAAGTTTCGCAGCCTAAAACTGTAGAAGCCGAAGATTCGGAATTTACACCACTGGGCGAAAAACCGAGATGGTCGCGACCGGGACATAAAATAGAACGTAACCTACAGGCTCAGGCTACAGGCAAAGTAGAAGCAGAAGCTGATTCTATTTAATCCTGTTATTTCATACAATGTACTAAACTCCGCAATTGCGGAGTTTTTTTATGGCCTTACCTCAACAACAACTCCTTTGCATTGCCTATATTTTTTGTTTAAGAATTTGAAAGCACGCTATTCCCACTATAAAAATTTGTATTTGCTTCAATAATACACTTTTGCAGCAGGCCATTTGCTTATCTAAGCACAATTGAAAACAGATAATTATCATCAAATTTCTTTTGTAAAAAACAATACTTATAGTAGCCTCCTCCCTACACAAATTGCGAAATTCAAGCAGATAAGCTTCTATATTCAATATAAACTCTTTACTTATCAAACTATAGGTTACTATAACCATTTCGTAAATCAAACAGTTTAACTTTGAGAGCATTACACTCTTGTACTATTAAAAGCAACATTTCCATCAAATGAAAATATCTCATAAAAACTAACTTATTATTATAAGTTAATAAATTTAATGCCTAAATATTTTTAGTATCACATTTTTTTGTATAATTGTATGATAGTATAGTATAGAACAATAACCCTCTTTAATAATACTTAAACAAACATTTTATGTATGCTAAAAAAAATACTTTAATGAGCAGCACCCGAAAAAATTTATTCGCGGCCGGACTGCTATTTTTAGGTCTATCTGGTTTTGCACAAACCTATGAAGCCGAAAACGGAACCCGCGAGGGAAATGCCGATGTACAGAGCTGCGACTCGTGTTCCGGCTCTATCGTGGGTAACCTTAGCGACACGAGTACTGTAACACTTACAGTAAACGTTGCTACAGCAGGATGGTACAATATGCAGGTGTTTTACGCCACAGGAGACCCCCGCACTTTTAAAATTAGCCCGGGTAACGGTCCTGCCCTTATTGTGCCCGTACCGGCATCTGGCGGATGGAGCACGGCGGCATCTCAAAATGTAAGCATTTATCTTAATGCAGGCGATACCAACATTGTTTTTGCAAGTCCATCATGGGGGCCTAACCTTGATAAAATAGTGTTATCGCCTATAACAGCTACACAGCTGCAAACCATAGACTTTGGTACTAATAACCAGATAGTTTATGATACTAACAGCAAAACCTACAGTGTGGTGTTTGACGGTGTTACGGCAATAAGCGGTGCATCGGCTTTTGCTAAAGGCAACCAAAGCAATGTAAGTACGGGTTATAGTAATGTAGCTTACACATCTGAAAATTTTACCGACAACATAGGCAGCGGCACTAAGCACACCTTTACTTTAACCGGCGGCTTTAATACAGACATGCAACAAATATTTTACACATACAGTGGCCGCGATTATGTTGCCGTTCAGGTAGCATTATCAGGGGCAGGCTCTAACTGTTACAGCATGTCGCCCCTTACCAGCTACAATGTAAGCCCCAACCTGGGCGGAGGAGAAACCCGTGCCCTATTTGTCCCTTATGATAATGATGCATGGATTGAGTACAATGCAATAAATCTTGGCAGCGCTGATTTTACAGGTAGTGAGGTTACAAACATTTACAGTAACGATTCCCGCCATAGCCTTGTTATAGGATCTGTAGATAACAGCCGCTGGAAAACAGGTATTAACGTGCTGGGTGCAGGTTCAACTTCAGCTTATGTATCTGTGGTAAACGGGTATACTAACAACAACCTTACCCGCGACGGCCGTGGCCACGGGTGGGTAAACATTGGCCTTGATTACTGCGATTCGTCAAAGGTTTTAATTACAGCTAATGACGACTGGAGAACTGCCTTTGATACTTATGGAGAAGTAAACGCACTTTCTCAGCCTAAATATATACATGACTGGACTGCAGCCAAACCTATGGGCTGGAACAGCTGGGGAGTTATACAATCTAACATTAACCTTGTAAAAGCTAAAGCGGTTGCCGACTTTTTTCAGAATGACGTGCCAACATTCCGTAACGAAAACAACACGTTATACCTTGATCTTGACTCGTACTGGGATAACATGACTGATGCCCAACTTACCGAATTTGCCACTTACTGCACTGCCCGCGGCATGAAGCCCGGCATTTACTGGGCTCCGTTTGTAGACTGGGGAATGTCTGCCCGCACGGTAGAAGGCAGTTCTTACAACTACTCGCAAACCTGGACAAGGATAAACGATGCCACTTTTACACTGGACGGCTCATTTGCAATGGACCCTACCCACCCTGCCACACAGGCAAGGATAACACACTTTGTAAACCGCTTTATTAACGCAGGTTTTAAAATGATTAAATTCGATTTCTTAACTCATGCAAGCCTTGAAGCAGATAGTTACTACGACTGGCAAATACACACTGGTATGGAGGCCTACCACCAAGGCATGAAATTCCTTATAGATGCCGTAGGAGATGATATGCTAATTGAGGCAGCAATATCACCCAATATGGCTACAGGCCCTTATGCACACATGCGTCGCATAGCGTGCGATGCCTACGGCGATATAGAAAAAACAAAATATACACTAAACAGCACAACATACGGCTGGTGGCAAAATAAAATGTATAACTTTATGGATGCAGACCATGTTGTATTTGGCAATTACTCCGAAGGTGTAAACCGTGCACGCTACACATCAAGCATAGTTACTGGTACTATTACCATGGGCGACGATTATTCTGCTGCAGGGCCATGGGTTGCAAGGTCGCAATCACTACTTCAAAATCCGGAAATCCTTGCGATCGCACAACCCGATATGCAGTTTAAACCAGCCGATGGCAATACGGGCACATCAGCATCAAAAATATTTTATACTACCCGTAATAATATTACCTATGCCGCGGTATTTAATTACAGCGACATTAGCGCCGATATGAATATAGACCTTGCACGCTTGGGCCTTACAGGCAGCTATATAGCAACAGAGTTATATTCCGGCACGGCAACTACAGGATCTGGCTCATTAAGCTTTACCCTACCTGCATCAGATGCCCACATTTACAAAATTACGGGCGCAACTGCCGGTACAGATGGAGCAACTTTAACTACTGCTACAAGATTTTTATTCCCTAATCCCGCCAGCAGTAGTTTTAAAGTTAAGTTTGCAGCACCGTTAACCGGCGAAGCAGCCATTACAGTAAGCGATCTTGGCGGCAAACAGCTGTGGAATACTAAAATTATTGTAGATGGTAATATGAGCCCGGAAATTCCGGTTAGCACTCTTGCTAATGGCTTTTATCTTGTTACGGTTACTACAGCACAACAGGGCACATTAAACTTTAAATTAATTAAACAATAATAGTTTTCTCAGATTAATTTTTGTGGAATATCCGGGTCATAAGGCCCGGATATTTTTTTGCGTCAAATAATTTGAAAAACCCATAACAATTATAGCAAACCGTACTAATGTTTTACGCCGACCTTTTATATTTGCTACAACAAATTATAGCGACAAAATGAAATCGAAACTACTATTACTATTGCTTATTTGCCAAGGCACATTTGCACAAACCATACAAATGAACAGTGTAGATAAAAGCACCGGTACAAGAACAATTATAACCAATGGTAACAAAACCGGCGAACTAAACCCCGATGATAGTATAATACGTAATGGGTTGGTATTTTTTTCGGCAGGATACCAGCACATAAATAAGCCTGGCAATGGCACCGACGTATATTTTATAGAGCTTAACATTGTACATAAAGACAACACACTGGGCTGCCTTAAAGATGGCGAGGGTAAAATAATTATTACTTTTGAAGATGGCACAACGGCAGAATGCTCGCAGATATCTGAAACGGATTGCGATCCCATAGGATTTAATACTGCCTTTGCATTAATGCCTAAAAAAGGCACGGCGGCAGTTATGAAACAAAATTTTGATAAGCTTTTAACCACCGAAATTAAAACCATAAAGGTTTTTACAACCGAAAAGTCGCTGTCCTTTACTGTAAAAACAGTTTCGAAGTCTTATATCATGAAGCATTTTGCCCTTTTAGACAAGACAATAAAAGCTTCTTTATAAAATAATACTTTAAACAAAACTGTGTTTCAGCAACTTAAAAAAAACATGAAATTTTATTTGGAAACATTGAAGTAATGCCGTAATATTGCACTCAGAAAACCGGTCCTATAGCTCAGCTGGTTAGAGCACCTGACTCATAATCAGGTGGTCCCTGGTTCGAGCCCAGGTGGGACCACTGGTAAAACCTCAACAAAATTGATCATCAATTAGTTGAGGTTTTTTTATTTGTATCTGTACAGTTTTTGTATGGCATTACTATAATGAATATAATATTGACCCTATTTTTGATTTGATGGATAAACCGAACTTGATTGACCTCTTGCGCTGATTTAGAAATGACCATTCCTATTGGTCTGAAAATAATTAGTAGCGCCATCAATTGGTAGAGAGGGGGTTAACGTAATTAATTTATCCATATTACCTGCAAATATCCCCATAGCGAGGAACTTGCAATAAAATAAATGCTGCAATACACACTTAGCCCTGTTTTCTATTCTCAATCAACCCTTCGGCTTGCTCCGTTCAGAAAACAAAAATGCTCCTGTAAAGGAGCACTTGATTTTTTTGCAGGCTGAGAGGGACTCCAGTCGAACACCTTATACCTGTTTTGCTGTTATTTGAAACGATTAAATAATAGATTATAATAATCTTCTTAAAAAGTTAACCTCTAACAGTTGTTAGCAAGTCATGCTGGTAGCCTAAAGCAACAGCACTCAAGAGATTTAATTTGTAATTAGAGTTTAAATAACCTATATTTGAAAATAAATTTATAAAATTATCCAGTTATGAAAAAAATTATTTTCACGCTTATTATTGCTGCTTTGTAAAGTTTATCGTGTAGTAGTGATGTAACTCTTGGTCAAATTGAGGAAGAATTTGGAAAATCCTCGCAAAGAACTGGCGATACAAATTTTTCACTAAATGATTTGGCTAAAACACAAAATCCCTATAATAGCCTTGGCAAAAATTATTATGAAATACTAATTTCTCTAAAAAATTCTACAGCTAATCATACAATCACTAATCAAAATGATTTTCAGAAGTTCTTAAATGTTAATCATATTTCAAGTTACAATTTCACGCTTAATACATCCGAAGAAAATCTATTAAAAACTTTTTTTACGACTTTTACAATTGATCGTGGTATGGCTCAGTTAATAGATTTTGAAGGTAATATATCAACTAATTACCCTTCAAATCAAAATTTGCTAAGAACTTTAGCAGTGCTTAAATACGGTATATTTTTTACTTCATATTCTTCATCGGCAAATGTAAATTCTGCACAGGAATTTGCAGCGTCGTCGACACCTGGAGCCTGTTCTAGAAGAAATGAGTGTATTGATAGATGTTTATGTACTAAAGCACATAATCTTAGCAAGAGCAATTGGGTTGACAAAGCATATTTTATGATTATCGCGGTCGAATCATTTGCTGTGTGGGTAGTGTCATGTGAATGGGATTGTTGGTAATATATGATTATGAAAAACTTAAATAAAATTTACATTTTAGAAATTGGTTTTATTGTTTTAATAACCTTGTTAAATTTCCTGGTTTTAAGACAATCTTTCTCATTTTCAGCTTATATTATTATAAGTCTCATTGCGGTATTATATTTTTTCCCATTACGCATTATTTTGTGGATGAAAAATCCGCAATTACACAACTATAAAATCATAAGTGTGGTATCTTCATTGTTGATTTCCGTGGCAATTGTCTTTTCAGTTTTAATGCGCTATGCTGACGAAGCCCCAATGATGAAAACTGTTTTCCAGGTTTTGGCTTTTATGAACATTGCACTTCTATTTTTGGTCTATTTTAAATGGCCAGACATAAAAGTTATCCGGATTCATTTAGTATTAATTCTTTTATTCAGCACAATATTTTACAGATAATAAAAAATCAGTATTATCGGATTTTAGATTCTACGATTACTATACGATTTTATCAATAGTCAGGGTTTTCTTTAAGTTTTCCACATCTGTTGAATTGTGTCCTAAGTTATGTCAGGCTACTAGGAATGATAAAAGAATTATCAGGATAATTTATTCATAATAAATAAATTATTTATGGCAATAAATTTAAAAATATTTTTGAAATTATCTAATCCTTGTGACGTCGCGCTTTATAATTTGCTGTAAAAATGATTTAAATGACAGTAAGTGTTTAAATAAAATAACAATTTTTTTAAAATTAAATCCCTGTAAATAATTGATTTACAGGAATTTTGCAGAGAGGAAGGGATTGCCTGCGGCCATCTCTATAGGGTAAGCAGTTCAAAGAAAATCATGCCTTTGCACTATGTGCCTTTAGCATTTTTTGTTTCAGGGAATAGGCTAAAGCTGCGCTTTGCCACACCCTGAAACAAAAAATGCCTCCGCTAAAGCGGAAGCATGATTTTCTTTGGCAGAGAGGAAGGGATTCGAACCCTCGATACCCTTGTGGAGTATACACACTTTCCAGGCGTGCGCCTTCGACCACTCGGCCACCTCTCTAAGTTATTGCGGGTGCAAAAATAGTATTAAATAATGGATTGTTAAAACTAATTACGACAATTCTCCGCGCAGTGAGGTTTCAAACAGCTGTTTAAAATCGCTGTGTGCAACCTTTTGACCCAATAGGTACATCATCTTGGTTATGGCAGCCTCAGTAGTAATATCTGCTCCCGATATTACCCCAATTTCCTTAAGCATGGTACTGGTTTCGTACTGCCCCATGTTTACGCGGCCTCCCCAGCACTGGGTAACATTTACAATATGCAGGCCACGCTCTATGCCTTTTTGCAAAATGCCTATAAACCAGTGGGCAGACGGCGCATTGCCAGACCCGTAGGTTTCGAGCACAACACCTTTTAGGTTGGGTATGTTTATAATGGCAGTAAGTACCTGTGCGTTTAAGCCGGGAAACAATTTTACTATAGCTACATTACCATCAAATTTTAGACCCACTTCAAGATTTTTATCTATACTTTGGGGTAAAAACTGTTCTTTGCTTACTTTTAAATGCACACCCGATTCTGCCAGGGCAGGATAGTTAGGCGATGTAAAAGCATTAAAATGCTCGGCACTAATTTTTGTAGTACGGTTGCCGCGGTATAACTTATATTCAAAATACAGGCACACCTCCCGCACTACAGGCTCGCCACCTTCGGTAAGCGACGCTATTTGTATAGCAGTAATAAGATTTTCCTTAGCATCTGTGCGCAAATCGCCTATGGGCAATTGCGACCCGGTAAACACTACCGGCTTATCAAGATTTTGCAGCATAAAACTTAACGCCGATGCAGAGTATGCCATAGTATCTGACCCGTGCAATATTACAAAGCCATCAAAATTTGTATAATTATCTTTGATTACAGTCGCCATCTTTTCCCATTTTTCAGGATCCATATCAGACGAATCTATGGGCTTTTCGAACGAGAAAGTTTCTATATCGCAGTCAAGCTGTTTTAGCTCGGGTATATTTTGCAGCAGTTCCTTAAAATTAAAAACCACGAGCGCACCCGTTTCAAAGTTCTTAACCATACCTATGGTACCACCTGTATATAGCAATAAAATTTTAGGCTTAGGCATTGCTGTATTTTAGCTTATTAACCACCGGGTTAGCATAAATGTTAAGAATACCCTCTTTTAAAATCTTATTATCTACATCTATACGCATTTCCATCCTGCGCTCAAAAATCTGCTTTTCTTTCTCGGTATATTTATCAGCAAACTGATTTGTGTTGTAAAGCAAATCGTAAGCCACGTAATTTGTAGGCCACAACTTGTAGGTACTTAGTATAGAATCGTCTATAACCTGGGCCAGCGACTGTATTTGCTTATTGTTATTTTCACTCTCCGCGGCAATGGCATCAAGCTCGGTATCCAGCACATCGCCCACATGCAGGTGAATGCGCTTTTTCTGGCCCATAATACCGCTAAGAAGCGTATTAAAATCTTCGTTCTTTTCTTTTACGTACACCTCATCATTAGCTTTAGCCAGCAATTGCGGCATCTTTAATGCATCTGTAGGGTCGTATTCGTAAGAAATAGATACCGGAACGATTTTCATCTTTTTAAAGTATTCCATAAGCGGTACGCCCTCTGCCGCCATGGCAAGCATTTTAAGCACGCCCTGCTGTGTGGCATCATTACCATCTTTAGTACGGCCTTCGCGCTGGGCTATCCATACAGAGCGGCCTTCGCGTCTAAGCATCTGGTAAATATATTCAGACATTAGCTTAGAACTTTGCAACAACTCGCGCGGGGTAAGGTCTCTTTGTACCAAAAAGCTTCGGTTAAGCCTTGACAGTACCTGTAAAAATGTTTTTTTAACAAGGTTGTCGCCAATGGCCGATGCCGTCATGATAAGACCATGGTCTAACAGCGCCACGTTAAGCAACGACGTATCGAGTATAATATCGCGGTGGTTAGAAATATAAAGGTATGGGGTGTGGTTGTCCAGTTTTTCAAAACCCGATGTGGTAAACCCATCAGAGCTTTTTTTAAGCACCTGGTGTACCGCATTATATATAAAATTTGCCTGAAAATCGCGTTTAGAATGCGTTTTTTTAAGTTGCTCTATCCACACCTGTTCTTCAACATCGGGAAAGGTAAAGCTCATGAGGGCTTTCATCATAGGGTGGTGTGCTACACTACGTAGTGCCTCGTTTACTTCGCTGTCATAAAAAGGCCTGATATGATCAAATTTCGACATGTACTTCTTTAAGGTTAAAACTATCTGCAAAAGAACAAAAATTTATTGAAATTAACTCAAAATCTTTGTTAAATACCATAAACGCTTTTGCTGTTAGCAGTTGTTATATCGGCAATTTGCTGCAGGGTAACACCATAAATATCTGCAAGTTTCTGTGCAATTACGGGTATGTAAGCACTTTCATTGCGCTTGCCCCTGTAAGGTACCGGTGCCAGGTAGGGAGCATCTGTTTCCAGCACTATATGTTGCAAATCTATATCCTGTAAAAACTGGTCTATCTTACCGTTTTTAAAGGTAGACACACCGCCTATGCCTAATTTCATATTGTAGCCAATGGCTTTTTGTGCCTGCTCAAAATCGCCGGTAAAACAATGAAAAATTCCATACAGGTTGTCTGCTTTTTCGCTTTCCAATACTTCAAAAGTTTCATCAAAAGCATCCCGGCAATGTATGTTTATGGGCAGGTTATACTTTTTAGCAAGCATAATTTGATGCTTAAAGGCCTGCTGCTGCTCTTTAAGCCGGGTTTTGTCCCAAAAAAGGTCTATGCCTATTTCGCCCACGGCATAAAATTTATGGCTTGCAAGTTGGGCTTCCACATGGGCAAGCTCTTCCAGATAGTTTTCTTTTACATACGTAGGGTGTAGCCCCATCATGAGGAAAACATTATCAGGGTACTGCTTTTCGAGGTCATACATAATCCCGGTGGTTCCCGAATCTATTGAAGGTACAAAAAGGCGTTGCACCCCGGCATCAAACGCACGCTGAAACATAGCTTCGCGGTCATTGGCAAACTCTTCGCTGTATATATGGGTGTGGGTATCTGTAAATATCATAGCTTTTGTAAGTAAGCCGCAAAATTACAAAGTTGGCACGTCTTTTACCTTTTTAATATAATATTTTAAGTATTTTTGAGATTCAACACATTAAACAACCCATGCAGGATCTTTACAGCAGCTTAAAAAGCAAAGGCTACAGGCGCATAAAATTTAAACTCAGCAAAACACAGCATTTACTTGTAAAAGCTAAAATAAACGGAATTGAAGGCAACTTTATCCTCGACACCGGAGCCTCTAACAGTTGTGTAGATTTTGCAGGGATAACCCATTTTGAGCTCTCGGCAGCCGATTCTGATACCCGTGCCGCGGGTGCAGGGGGAACAGGGATGCTTACACAAACATCTTTGAAGAACACCTTGAAAATGGGCCGCTGGAAAAACAAAAGTTTTGGGCTTGTTATTTTTGATATGTCACACGTTAACGAGGCGCTGCGCCAGTATAAAGCAAAACCCGTACACGGTATTATAGGGGCAGACGTGCTTATAAAGGGCAAAGCAATTATAGACTATGCTAATTTTTGTTTTTACTTAAAATAAAATCGTGTAAAGCG
>Ga0247815_10000664_pt1 | contig 26985 bp, 33 predicted proteins | sample UWRJL194509B1_FD_181014 | JGI IMG/M metagenome (GOLD analysis project Ga0247815, IMG submission 181014) | Plant litter microbial communities from Arlington Agricultural Research Station in Wisconsin, United States - UWRJ-L194-509B-1 | ecosystem: Environmental > Terrestrial > Plant litter >...
ACCTACTGGGGTCTCCGAACAGTCCGCGGCACCGAGACAAATCCGTCTATGTGGGGTGCTTCAGCCGATCTCGACTGCTGGAGCATCCCTCTCGTGACGCAGGGATCTCTCTCTCTGCTCACGCTGGAGCAACTCCCCGCTGACCATCTCGGCCATGCGCGGGAAACCCGACCCTGCTTCGTCAGGCACAGCCTCAGCTAAACCAGGCTTTGACGGCCTGTCGTTTTCTCCGGCTTATGCATGCCTGTTATGCGTGTGAATGAGTCAACGGGTCGATATACCGTAGCACTGCTGTTCGTGCGAAACATCTCCCAGACCTTGCAGATAGCCTCGGACCACGCATCAAACATCATTTCAAGAGTACGTAGACATTCGTGTGACGTTCCAATCGTGCGGTGGTCGGTTTTCGCAAGATACCCTGAGTGTGGCAATCGCTCGCAGTCGTCTGGATTTGGACTTTACAACCTAAAATCGGGCGCTTTCCTGTTCCTCGTTCCTGCCGATCATATCCCGCACGACTGAGATCGAGAGAACGTAGGGGGATTCGCTGCTGGTAAAGCTGGACGTGCTCTATTTGACATCGTCAGGATCAACCCTCGCGTCGGCTAGGATGTTGATGAGAATGACATGAGCGCGCTCGATAGATATCTTACTCGGCACCGTTTCGGAGTGACATCTGATAGCGAACGACGGCACTCAAATAGCAGAAGCCGGTGACCGGTGGCGCGCAGACTTTCGGTTCCTCGGCTGCTCGTTCCAGTATGAGCGCGGTGATCGTTGTCAACGTTGTGCGCAGTTGTTAGTAGACTCCCAGCGTCATCACTTACAACCCGATGTCAATGCATTTTGTTCTTTGTCTCGATACTGTCAGCACCCTCTCCTGTACAACATGGTGGCGCCGCAGCTAGTGGCCGAGCTTGTCGCTCAGGGCGTCGGCGTGCACATATCGTTCACATCGAGCGTCACGCTCATGCGTCACCTCGTGGCAAACGCCGCAAACATCGAAAAGAAGCACGGCACCTCTGCGAGTGTCCGCATTCATCTCCGGCTAGACTGGTGCAGAGCTTCTCTGCGTGGACAGCGTTAAGCTGAGGCTTCTGTGACCGCACAAGCCACAGCTTGAGGGCAAGCCCAGCCCTGCTCGCGTGTCGCTAGCTCGCCGAAACGGTGACGCATGTGAAGGCTAGATTGGGTCTCGGGGAGTCCGGGTCCGGAGGCCCTGGGGTCATGTGCCGCGCTCGTGCTCCCTGGGGGACTGTGCCGCTGCCATGTGTATCTGAGATTGGTGGGTGTCGTACTGGCGGGGTTCACTCCAAGTTGTGATCAGATGAACGGCAGAAATGGTCCGGGTCACGAGCTTCGCGGGCATCGCAGATCCTCTCTCTGGACACAAGAACACGATCGTCGGGATATGCCAGCTCCGGAAGCCGTTCAACCCTTGCTCCATTCGTCCGTTCGTTGTGTTCAAGGACTTGAGCGCAGTGGAGTCTGGCTTGACTTGACAGACAGACAGATATCATCATCATTATCCGGGACAGGTCGCAGCTCAATCGCCGCCAAATCAACAACGGTGCACGGCTCGTCTGAATCGCGTCGTCCAAGTCCAGTTTCATCTCCTTCGCAGATTGCATCCCTCCGAAGGTCTGCGCACGCGCGCCCGCGTGCTGCGGTGCAGTCAGAAAGCGGAATGGTCCCTTCATGATCTGCATTGCGCAGACGGCCATGCCGCGGAGGTGGATGCATGGTTCACGTTCAGGCCAAGCTGCTCTGTTGTGGCCTCAGGCGTGCCCCCGGACGCCTGCCGGTCCGCGGGAGCAGAACCATCCCATCCACGCCAAACGACGCCATTGTGCCCCCATTGCCCAATCATCTCCCGTGCCCCTCGGTCATCTCAAGACTTGCCTTATGCGGTCTTCTTCTGCGCATCCAACGCGTTTCCGTTCGTCTTGTGTTATGATGGAGCGTTATTGGCGTCGCGATGGCACGTGAGCATTAGAGCTGATGGAAGAACTGCTGTTGTCCAAGGACAGCATGACGATGCCAACGGTCGCCATCGCTCTACGACTGAACTGGGCGAGCGCGCACAAGTGCAGCTTTTTGCACTGGATGTCGTACATGCAATACATTATTTTGCCCGTCCATCGCGAAACCGCTTGTCACCGGAAATAGTCACGCTTGCTTGACAAATACGCGCACGAAGGTGCAGTGCGAGGGCAGAGACGGGGGTTCAGACGGAGGCGCGTGTAGTGAGACATTGTAATTCATTTGGTTTCGGACAAACCGCTCGGACGGGCGTTCGGTGGCAAGTACTACAGGACACGACAAACAGACTCACGGAAAACGGACCGGCAGACAGACCGACAAGCAAGCAAGCAGACAGGCAGATAGAGGCAGTGTGAGAGATGACGAGCACAGAGTGGCGATGGGCAGGTGGAGGAGTGGGGCAAGTGGTGAGAGCACGAGACCCAGGGGAAAACATGCATATGTGCATAGGACAGGGGACATGACAGGACCCCTGGAGGACAAGGAAGAGAACCGAGACCGAGTCGATGAGGCAATTCCAAAAAACGCGCGCAACGCGGGCGATGTCAACAAAGGAGAAGATGAAGACGGATTGTATGGCCAAGGTAGGTGTAGGTGTGAAGACGGAGGTGTGCGTAGGGCGCGCGATGCATCGTCTATGAGTCGAGTTGCGAGTAGAAGTACAATTTATGCGTGGTGCAGTCGAAGGGCAGCAAATCTCGAGGCTGACGAGGCAACGCAGGGAGGCGGAGCGGGTGAAGATGAAGATATATACGGAGGTGGGGGGTAAGTGGATCTGCGTGCAGGCAGGACAAGATCGCGAGAACAAGAGAAGTAGCAGTCTAGTAAAGGTCCATCGCCTGAACAGCTTTTGATAGCAAGGGGCTCGTAGGCGGGCTAGTCGTTCGCGACGAGTCGCTCGTGCAACCAGTGTCCGAGTCGGACTCGGCGCCGCTCGAGTTTGAGTGGTGGTCGGCGTTTCGTGTAGTCGGGCCGACCGATGTCGACTGCAGGGCTGCAGCTGCAGAACCCAGCAGGGTGTTTTCGTCGGGACGGACCAAGGTCGCGATGTAGAGGGCATCCATCAAGATTTCCCAAAAGAAGTCGAGCGCGTCCCAGAGCGCTTCGTCAGAGATGCCGAGAACAACCATGTTGCTCCAGAGTCCATGGGCTTGGAGAACGTGCTCGTTGATCTTTGCCGGACCGTGCACGGCGGCAATCTGCTGAGACAGAAGGCGAATCGTTTGCGCACGGTCCTCGGCGCCCGTGATGGTTGCCGGAATGGCAGGAAGCAGCGCCTGGGCGAGGGCGTCGGTGGTGTGGTGGTAGAGATAATGTTGGAGAATGCCGAAGGTGCGAGGCGACGGTAGGCACAATGGCACGACGGGGATGGAGACATCGAAGGACCTGCCGTCTGGTCCACAGTGGGCGTTGTAATCGGGAACAACCGCAGGAGCACCTAAGGGTGCGAGTTTGGCGCAGTATGCTGCCAAGACGACGTCGTGAGCCGGGAAGAGGGTGACGGCGCGACGGCCCTGTAGTCTGTTGGCCGGGCTGCGGGAGTATACTGCGAGGAAGTGGGAGGGCATGTGCTGGATGTGCTCGGTAGGCACAAGGGCATCGAGTGACTGTGGGAGGGTGGATGTAGGTGCTGCACGGACAGCACGAAGGGCAGTAGCCATTTGAGTCGCACGTGTGCGAAGGAGGTACTTGATATCTGCGAGAGACTGGCCACTGCACCCGGCGTGGGAAACCATGAGGCTGAGGTTGCTATGGCTGATTGCAGGAACTTCACGCGGACGTGCGAGACGACGCTGGAAGCTAACAGTTGTTGATGATCCCAGTGCCAGAGACGAGCGTGGAGAGCGGGAGGGTGTGTCTGCATGGACATTGCGCTCTGAGGAATAACTTGGACGAGCAGTGTGGTCTGGACGGCGACGACGGCGACGGTCTGCAGTAGCCTTGAGAGCATCGTCTGTACGCTTCCGCCTGCAGAGAGCGTCTGCGGGTCTGCTGGATGGGCTGGATGACTGGGACTGGGCGAGCTCTATGACGTGGGTAGCATTTTCCTTGTCAGTAGTAGCAACGAGAGACGCTGCGAGAGGTGTAGATGACGAGGAACGCATGGTGGTAGAGGAGGACAGGTGGAACTGGTGTGAGGGAAGAGGAAGGGACGAGGGGACAAGAGACAGGAAGCAGGGGCTACCCCCCGCGTATTTGAACCGTCCACCGCACCGTAATCTGTCCATTGATGCCGAACGCGCACCCATCCGAACCCGACCGGCCCTAAGGGGCGTCTGTTTACACAGGCCACCCGATCGGCTTGTCAAAGGTACAATGGCACTTGCTAAATCCCATTTTCGCATGGTGGCGCTGGTGAATGTGTGCGGGTCGGTGGGTTGAGCATGAACTGAGTGTGTACTGTCGGGCCAGGGCGGACCGGAAGAACGCGCCTGCCGTCCACTCGTCTCCTTCAGAGTCCTGTCTCACAATCTCTCTTCAGCCACCCACTCCCACCCTGAACCCACTAATTCCTCTCACACACCCTTTCTGATGGCTGCAGTCGCCAACAATGGTATTTGTTTGTTTGTCACATTAAGAATTAGCTCGAGCTCATGTATGTGTGATGCTGTAGCTGCCTCTTCAACTACCGCCGCACTTCTCGATACATTCGTCTATTCGCCCCCGGTCACCCTCCCACAGGATGCAAGGACAACACTAAGCTCTATGCCACCGCTCATCGCCCAAGCCATCACTGCGCCCGGCGTCAACCTGCGTGCCATTAGCGCGAGCCAGATCGCCGCTCAACTGGTCGAACAGGGCATCCCACAGAGCTTTATCTTGGAAGAATATCCAAACGAGTGCTTTGCCGTCATCAAGGTCTGTTTGTCTATCTATTTTGCGTTGCTCAAACGCGCGCAATCTCGGTCCGAATGTTGAACGTCAGCGTGGCTCACATCCGTCTCGCTCAGACTACCTACAGCCACGTTCGTCGTGCAAATGACAACGCGCAGGCTGCAGCATCGTCTATAGCTGCTACAACGACCACACCGGCACCAGCGGCGGTGTCCGTATCGCACGTGGATGCCACCTCGACATCTGCTCCTGCTGTCCCGCATGTCAACGGCGCACCTACTCCTTCGGGCTCTGCGCAAGGCACCAATGCAATGCAGGTCGACCAAGCAGCAGCAGCAGCAGCACAGCCGTCGACGGATGAGCCCAAGCGCGCCGACTCGTTACCTGCTGTTGACGCGCTCACCCTGGCATCTCCGCCGCCCAGCACACGCTCGACCGGCGTTTCGTTTGGCGCAATCATCGGCTCTGTATCTCCACCGACGACAGCCACAAGTACGCCCGCCCAAATAGCATCGACCTCGACCTCAACATCCCCACCATCAACATCCGAACCCCTCGTCGCCGCACCTGAAGTCCCTCTTCAAGCAGAACCAGCCCAACCGCGCAAACGCAAACGACGTTCATTTGCGGATGTTATACCGCGCGGAACTGGTCGTATGACGGCAGGCAAGATGCGCGCGATGGGCTTGTTCGTCGACGAGCCGCCCGTCAGCGCCAATGCCAACGCGACTGCGAACGCTGCACCTGCGCGTTCTGCAAGTCCGTCGGCGCAGGCATCAACGTCGAGTGGTTCAGGCTCTGCTACTCCGACCGCGCACAGTCCGGTACTGACGAAGCGCCCGAGTGCGAACTCGACGCGCCGGCGCAGTTCGTTGAGCGGGAGTCCGACGAACGCGTTGCCTAGTCCGGTCGTTGCGTCCAAATCGACGAGCAGCGATGACACGGTGCCGAGTCCTATTAGCGTCGGCGTCAGTTTAGGTTTGGGACTCGAGACGGTGGAGGAGAGTCCTCCGCCTACATCTGTACCGCCGCCACCGACGACGATGGAGGAAGATGTAACGCCGACTGCGTCACCTTCCAAAGTACCTCTACCGCCGTCAACGAACAAGAGGGGCAAGGCGCGCGCGAGTCTTGCAAAACCAAAAACGCAGCCGAAAAGGCGAGCGTCGGCTTTAGCGAAGGAGGCTGCGATGACGAGTGGGGATGCGGCCGCAGAGGGTATGGATGTAGATTCTGCGGCGGGGACAGCGACAGGGACGGACGCTGCGAGTGCGGAGCCTGCGGCCAGACGCAAGGCGCAGTCGAGAAAGAGGACAGCGCCTGTTCGTGTTTCTTCGGCTGGAGAGACGGTGACTGCGCCGACGACGGTGGCGGAAGCGGTCGTAGAAGATACGAGCATGGACATTGACACTACAGCAAGAACAACAACCGATCCAGAGGTACAACCTGCAGACTCGACAGTAGCAGAGCCTCAACCTTCTGCTCCTGTGCCAACATCAACCAAGAAACGAAAAGCGCCGAAGAAGGCACTACATGTGCCGCTAACCGAGGTGGCAGAGCGGATGGAGGTCGACGAGGGCTTAATCGACACGGTGCAGGTTTCAAAGAAGCCAGAGCCCTGGGACTACCTGCCGGCGCCGTCTCGACCATCGTCGTTGCGGCGCAGTGCTTCGGGGCCGGTACCCAAGGCACGGCCTACACGAACGAGCGCACGACGAAGGAGCACGGCGAAGGGGTTGGAAGTGGAGAATGGCGAGCATGATCAAACCACAACGATGGAGTTCGATCCGGACCTCGAGGTCGAACCCACCGCACCGATCGAGCCACCGTCGGTGTCTTCACCGGTTCTAAATGGCAATCAACCTGCAGCTGCTCCTGTACCAGCACCGGCGCCGGCAACAGCGCCCGCTTCCCCGACACGAGACCCTCCCGCCTCCGCTGAACCCGACTCGCCAACAAAACGCATCCTACCCAAGCTCATCATTCCCTCCGCCAAACTCGCCCAATTGCGCGAACATGTTGCATCAGGATCGTTTTCCGCGATGTCTGCGTCGGGGTCTGACGCTTCGTCTTCCTCGGACGATGACGGGGACGGAAGCGACGACGATCGGGCGAAGAGAAGGAAGGTGGAGAAGGTATTACCGAAACCGCCGCCAACAGATAGCGACGAGGATGAGTTTGAGGCGAGTTTTATGAGGCCAAGAAGATTTGGATGATGCAGAGGGGAGCGGGAGGTGGACGCTTGCAAGATCTTGCTTACTTACTGATCTTGCTGCTGGCGGCGTTGTTCTCGCACGACGATTGAAATCAAAATCTTATCTCGAGCTCGTTGCGTTCAAAATCCGTTGTATGTGTGGCATCAAAGAGACGGACTTGACCGAGTTGGCGCGGTTCATTGCTTGACCTTGTGTTTCCCTGTGGCGCGCACCGTGGAAATCCTCAACGATGGGCAAAGCGCAAAAACAAAAACAGCGCAGTGCGCGCAGACATAATCCAACACGCGTGCCAGACTCGCACATCCCAAAAGGCCTCGAAGCGGCCGCGTCGACGTCGACCAAAGTGCAGCAGTTGCTGCCGATCATCCAAAAGGTGTGTCCGGGCTCGGTACAATCGACGAACGGGTTATACTGATGTAGATGCTGTAGCTTGATAGCACGGAGGGTGCAGATCGAGTGTGGGCGTGCGCTGCGGTGTGCAACTTGATCCAAAACGACCCGTCGACGCGGCGGTTGCTGCAAGGCAAAAACATTGTCGGCGCATTGATCAACAGACTCAGCGATTCGGTCGAGGACGTCGTTGTTGAGGCCGCTGGAGCTTTAAGGTGCGGTGACTATTATTGGTCTTCTGTACGGTTCGAGTGTGGACTGGCTGGCTGATGCGATGTGCTGTGTGCTGCAGGAATTTGTGCATTGACGGCGGACATGAGATCTGTGCTGAAATGTACAACAAGAACATCATAAGCCCGCTCGGGCCATTTATTCCTAAAGTGCGTAGATGTTTGTGTGGGTAGAGCGAGAGAGGGGAGACTGACAGGTTGTGGCAGATCACGACGGTGCTGAATGCGCTGGTTACGGGCGACAAGAGCGCGCCAGAAAACGCACAGAGACTCGTCTGCGAGTTTGCAGAGAATGTGATTACGATCCTGTGGTGTCTCGCGTGCGTCTCAGAGTCAAGTTCACAGGTTGTTGAGGTGCTAATGCTTAGTTGAAGCGAGACCTCGAACAAGGCTCTCAACGCCGTCAACGCGATGAACCTCGCGCCGTTCCTTATCGCATTCCTCTTTTCCCGCGACAAGCTACCACAGTCCGTTGTGATTGCAGCTGCACAGTGCATCTTTGTGCTCTCGGACGACAACAACCACTTTGCGAGCCAACTGCGCAACGACTCGAGCTGCGTTGCTTGCCTTGTGGAGGTCGCCCAGTCCGAGTCGGCTCCCACCTCCGCAACCCCAGCCAATCCTAGTGCAGCAGCTGCTGTGAATGTTCGGCACACACAGCTGCGCGTTCTTGCATGCGCGATCCTCAAGAACCTCTCGCCATTCCCGCCCATGATGCCCGCCGCCGCACTCGACCTCGACAGCGCGATCGTACTTCCGCTCATGACGCCTTTGCTGAGCGGTACGTCGCTATCGACGATTGCTGAGCGTGTACAGGAGCTCGTACCACTCGCCGAGGCGGAGGCGCAGAAGGCTTTGGATAATCCATCGACGAAGATAGCACCCAAGTCAGACGACAGAGGGGAGGCTCAGAGGGAGCTGGAGGTGCTGGAGGATGGACTGAGGGCGGTGCAGTTGGCGTTGGAGGTGTTGACGGGCGTATGTGCGACGCTGCCCGATCCAGAGCCGGCACCAGAGGGTGAAGTAGAAGAGGAAGAGCCCGTGGAAGAGGACGGCGATGAAGAATGGGCAGGTGAGTTCTGTTATCTAGGGTTTGAATTTGGCGAAGCTGACGCCGAGATAGATGATGCGCAGCCATCCGAACGAGACGAAGACCAGATCCTCGAGATGGACGTCGAAACAGGGACCGACAACGATCTCTCTGACAGCATCGCACTTTCACAATCGCCAATCCTCGCTCTGCTGCCGTCCCTCTTGGCACTCGCCCATCCCACGCCACTGTCCTTCCCACCACTGCCGTCCTCGACTGCCGCAGTCGTTTCATGTCCACCGATCACATCCGTCCTCGGCGCAGTCCATGTCCGCGCGCTCGAATGCGTAGCTAACGTCTTCCTGGGGAGGGAACACTCCCGCCTTGACGGCACGCAGTCCAGTGAATTGTGGCGTGGGATCTGGTCCGCACTTGGCGCAGTCGGTCCGTTCGTCGATAGCGCACCTGCAGGCCATGAGCGGCGAGTAGAGATGTGGGACGCAGGCGCTGGAGCACTCTGGGGCGTATCCAAAGCGTCGCTTGGTGTCCTCTTCCCCGAGGAAGAACCCGTACGGGTGCTCATGGAGGCCATACCGAGTGCGGCGCGCGACCCACGGCTACAGGTGAAACTCATCGGCGTGCTCGAGTGCCTGGCACAAAACCGCGAGACTGTCCACGCAAATAAGGCGATTGCGGACTTTTTGGTGTCGGTTTTACCGCCGACGTCGATCGGAGCGCTGACGGTAGAGCCGACGCTGCAGGCGGCAAGTGCATTGATCGATATCTTTGCGGACGAGGAGGCGTCTTACGACGTCAACTTCCGCGCGGGGAGATTCACGGATAGGCTCAATGAGGCGGTGTTGCCGTTGAGGAAGATGGTGAGGGCGGTGGACAAGAAGAGTGACGGTGGGAGGGAGTTGAGGGCAAGAGGCGATGGAGTGCTGGAGAACTTGGTGGCGTTTATCAAGTATCGAAGAGGGCTTGGAAAAGGGTTCTGATGTATTGAGTGCTGTACGAGGACAGTATACAGAACGAGGTGACACCCGCCACGCGAGTCGGGAAGTCCGCTATGACATGCTTCGGCACCATTCTCGCGTGCAGATTACTGATAAGGGCATGGCCCGTCCGTGTGACGAATGAGATCTCAGCTCAGTTGCCCGCGCACGCTTTTGGGGCCGTGGGCGTGGCGAGCGTGAGTTAGGGGTGAGGGGTGTCACGGACTAAAGGGTCATGGGCGAATGACTTGTAGCTACACAACTTGGTTCCGACGATCGGGAAAGGCGGCTGCGGAGGGAGGCGGAGACCCGGGCATTGCCTTGTAGCCACTTCCCTTCCTACTACCTCGTTAGACTTGAACGATGCTGGTCAAGGCCGAGTACCGCGGCGAAATACGCAAGTTCAAGACTGGCACGGCTCATATACCTTCCTTCCAAGACATAAAAGACCAGGTGAGCCCATAATGGGGCTCGTGCTGCGGGTCGCTTTGGGGATGCTGACGCGGCTCTGCGTGTCTGCTTTGCCACAGATTCGAATTGCATTCCCTCTTGTTTCGGACAGTTTCAACATTTTTGATGTGTACATTACATACCACAACGACGCGGCGCAGCAGGTTCTGCTTGCGGCGAATGTTGCCGACAGCGGCGAGTGGCACAGCGTTCAGTCTGTGATCACGTTTGACTGCACGCTGCGCCTCCGAGTGGTTGACAACCAGACACCGCTGGATCTCTTTGGGCCGTCTATCTGGGCGACTACTGGTCCCCCCAGTGTTGGTCACGGGTCTGCGCCCTTCATGGTTCCGGACGTTCCTCTGTTCGGCGGTCCTGCCAATGCCAATGTCCCTGGACCCCATGTCTTGCCTGTGCAGCCGCCGCAACCGCCAGTGCCAGTACCAGCGCCATTCGCCGTCCCTGTGGCACCTCGGATGCCTCCGCCGCCGCCGCCGTTCCCTCGGCGCCACAAGCACGTTCTCGGCGGAGTTCCACCGAAGCACCACCAGGTCCGGCATGGTCGCGGCATGCACTCGCCCGGCAGATCCAATGCCAGTCATCCTACTCATCGTGAGCCACACGACCGCCACTCTCTCTTCGCAGCTAGACACGTTCGCGAGGAGCGTGAGCGTCGGGCTCGCTGGCAACACAAGTCGGGTAACGGCGGTCGCTCCGTGTGGCGCTCAGTGTCACCTGGAAAGGACCACCACCGCCAGCACCACCACGACCACAGGGACGATGACGACTCGCATGGAGCCACCACTTCCACTCGCAGGGGTTACCGCGTCCCAAGTCCCTCTGACTCGCCTGTCCCACGCTTCCTTGACGTGAGCAGCGAAGACGAGCATGACGAGGACCGTCAGCCAATGTTCCCTCGCACTCGCGCACCGCTCGAGTCTGTCGTGGATCTCGAGGCATCCACTCGCTCGCACATCTTTGGCAACCCGACGCCTGTCCAACGCACTGGCGCTCTCAACAGCAGCAACGGCCTGTTCGACGCGCCCAAGAAGCACCCGCTCTTCGGTCCAGCAGAGGTTCCCTGCATGCCAGGCACGTTTGACTTTGTCCTCCAGGAAGACGGCGGCAATGGTACGTTGTTGCATTTTCATTTCGCGCGCTTCTCTGCGGAACCTGCAGACTTACGCGTTCCTACCGCAGCACCGGCCGACTCCGTCCCGCCGTCTTCGTCCCTTTCTGCGGAATCCAGCACTGCGCCCGCAGTCTCCCGCGCAGATTCTTGCTGCAGTGTTGACTCTGGTAAACGCGAGATAAAGGGCATGATGTCGGACTTCATGCACAACTTGACCACCATCATGAACGACTCGTTCGCCCCCGACCTCGACGAGCCTCGTGCCCCTTCGCCGCTCATTCTGCCCGCCATGACCCAGCGCCCGTCGACCATCCCCATCATTGGCCGCTCGCCCGTGCCCGCGCCGCTCGGCGACGTGCTCCCGCTGCACAGGAACGTGTGGTGTGACGCGTGCGGCAGTAGCATTCGCGGCACCCGCTGGCAATGCGAGATCTGCCCCAACTACGACCTCTGCGAAAGCTGCCACGGCAAGACCAACATCCACCCTGCTAGCCATGGGTTCCAACCGATCCAGCCGCCACAGCCGTTGTTGTCGGCCGCAACTCCGCCGCCACCGCAGCCGCAGTCAGCTGCGCCGCCGGCTCACTTCGACTGGGTAATCGGCCGCGACATTCCTATTGACCAGGTCGACCCGAACGAGCCTCCGGCCGTACACGCCACCGTGTACTGCGACGGCTGCGGCGAGAACATTGTCGGCGAGCGCAGCAAGTGCGTCGACTGCGATGGTACGTATTTTCCGTCCTCGCCTCGCCTTACTTTGAATGCTCACATGCAACGTGTTCTAGACTTTGACCTTTGCAGCGGCTGTATCCGCCACGCACGCGATATTCACAACCCGGAGCACCGCTACTTCACGCTCGTCAAGCCGAATCGCATTGTCATTCACACCGTCGACGACATCTTCAACCCGCCAGTCCGCTCGCCGGCGCCCGCACCGGCTGCTGTGCCTGAGCCCGAGCCAGTGCCTGCGGTGCCGTCGGAAGAGGCGCAGGAAGCTGTCGACCGCGAGCTCCGCGATGTGTCGGACTACATGAGCGCCTGCTCGCTCATGGTTCGCGAGATCATCGACGCTGCGCTGCAGAACAACGCGCGCAACATCGACGCTAACACGATCGACCAACTCGCGGACCAGCTGAACTCAACGGCTCAAAACGTCGCCTCGCGTCTCGACAACACGTCCGACAGGGTTGCGAACGGTCTCGGTGTCGCTCATCAGGTGCTCGCTACGCTTGCAAGCAGCGCGTTCTTTGCTGGTGCTGCTCGTGATGCTCTCCGTGGTGTTGCACCATCAGCTCCTGCACCTGCGCCAGTACCAGCACCAGTGGCCGTAGCTATCGACCCTTCAATCGACCACAATTCGACTTGCGACCTGTGCGACAGCCACATTCGCGGTATCCGCTGGAAGTGCCTCGACTGCCCAGACTGGGACGCCTGCGCTAACTGCTACGCGATTGTTGGCGAGCAGCACCCACGTCACCGCTTCGTCCGCATCGACCGTCTTGACCAGCTCCCGCGTCCCGTTGGCCCGCAGCGTGCGCCACATGCAGCTATCGGCGACCGTCACCAAGCGACGTGCGACGTCTGCGATGTCGGAATCTACGGTGTTCGCTACAAGGTTGGTTGCTCTCGGTCATAATTGCTATCGCAATATGCTGACACGTCTTGCTTTATAGTGCATGCACACGTCGTGCCCTGACTTCGATATGTGCGCCAACTGCGAGGCACTCCCGATCTCAGCACACCTCGAGGGTCACCCGATGGTCAAGTTGACGAGCCCGGACATGCGCATCCCGCAGATTGCCAAGCCTGCTCCAGTCACCCGCGGCCGGTCGGTGGTTTCGAACAACACCCCGCTCGTCCGCCACAACGCGTCGTGTGATGGCTGCAGCAAGCAGATCTTCGGTGTACGCTACAAGTGCATGGAGCCGTCGTGCCCGGACTTTGACCTCTGCGCCGAGTGCGAGGGTCTGCAGGGTCTCGAGCGGGCGGTGTTGCACCCGGTTGCGCACTCGCTGCTCAAGATGACCGTACCCGATGGCACTGTGCCGTTCATCACGCTGCCACCTCTCAATGCCTTGCAGGTGCCGGAGCACTACCAGGAGGGCATTCCGATGTCGACGGGTCCCTTCGGGCCAATGTCGCCGCAGCCAATCACGGCTCGTTCGCCACCCGTCATCCCGCCCATGGAGATGCAGCCGATCGAACTTGAGGTCGACATGTCGCTCGCTCGCACGCCGGTCATGGCGCCGCTTCCGCCGATTCTGTACGAGCCAGTCCCGGTCCCGGTCGTTGGACCTGTTCGTGTCAATGTGCCGTACGAGCCGTACGTGCGGACGCCAGAGAAGAAGGTGACTCCGCCGCCGACTGTGCCCGCGACGCCACGTCCGGCTGTGGGCTTTGAAGATGCCATGCGCTACCTCGACTCGGTCAAGGCTCGTTTCCGCAACTCGCCGTCGGTCTACAACGACTTCCTCGCTGCCATCCGTGACTTCAAGGCTGAGAGGCTCGACAAGTCGGCAGTCGTCGCTCGCGTCATGACGCTCTTCGAGGGCCACCAGGACCTCATCGAGGGCTTCCAGATGTTCCTGCCAACCGACTTCCAGACTCGCGATGTCGCTGCACCAGAGCTGCCGTCTGCTCCTATCGTCGCCCCGCTCAACCCGTTCCTCGACACTTCGCGCCCGCCGTCCCCCGAGGTCGACATCCCGGCGCTCGAGCCGACCCGCATCGCGTCGCCGCTTGAGGTGCCTCAGCCATCGTCGGCGTTCCAGCGCTTCAGCCAGGTTTGGAACCCGGGCTTCTCGCGTGATTCAGAGTTCGCAACACGTCGCTCGCAATCGCCGCCTCCGGCAGCCGAGAACCCGTTCGACGACTCTGAGGCAGTTCCGTTCTTGACGCCTGCCGAGGCTCGCGCGCATTTCCACGGTTTGGACGACTTCCTCAGCGGCTACCGCAGCGAGGCCGACTTCGACTACATGCAGCGTCATTCGGAGGTCGGCGAGGGCACGTCGCTCAGCCAGGTCTCGATCCAGAGCATTCCACGCACGCCAGTCGACGAGGCCGCGGAGCGTCTGTACCGCCAGGCGGTCGAGGAAGTCGAGCAGGAGATGCGGTCCGAGAGCGAACGCAGCGGCTCCGTTGACAAGGGCAAGCGTCGCATGACCCAGCAGGAGGTCCGCCAGCTGTTCGGCAAGGAAACGCAGGAGGAGGAGTCTGACAGCGAGTCTGATGAGAAGAAGCCGCGCACGATGAGCCAGGACGAGGTTCGCCGGCTCTTTGAGCAGGTGCCGATTGCAGAGCGCTCGAGCCCCAAGCTCCCGGAGGCGCAGGTGCAAGCGCCGGCCCCGCTCGCGCTCGCTCAGAGCGACTTGTTCACCGTCGACCAGAACTGGCTCCCGCCGATCACGTCGACCGCCAGCAGCATGAACTTCTCTGATCTCGTCGCGCGTGCCACAGAGCGCGTCTTCCCCAGCGTCCCTCGCAACGACCCAGTCGACTCGACGGTGATCATCCCCGTCGTGGCGCGCACGATGGAGCCTGAGCCGATGACTGACGCAGACAACACAGTATGCGCGAGCCACCCCGTGTCGCTCCGTCGCCGCTCGCACATCCGCTCGTCGATTTCTACTGTTCCGGCAACGTTCGACTCGGCTAACCTGAGCGGCTCGCCCCAAGAGGTCGTACCGGACCTCGTCGCGACATTCATCTCGAACAACGGCATCGAGGACGGTCACATCTTCCCCGCCGGCGCTGAATTCATCAAGAGCTGGTTGATGGCCAACGAGGGCACCGTTGCTTGGCCCGAGACCACGCAGCTTGTCTACGTCGCTGGCTTCCGCATGGGCGGCGAGGGCGAGGTCCCGACGAGCTACGATGTCGGCGCTGTCGCTCCAGGCGAGCGCGTTGACGTTACCGTCTCCGATATGAAGGCACCGGAGCAGCCCGGCCACTACATCGGCTTCTGGCGCTTGTCGGATGGCAATGGCAACTTCTTTGGCCACCGCGTGTGGTGCGAGTGAGTGACCTCGCTTGTTTCTCTCCATGTGTGATTCTGACTTGTCTTCTCTTGCAGTGTGGTTGTCGCTCAGCCCGAATCTGACTCGGATTCATCGCTCGCGGCATCCAGCGTCGTGATGCCCGCTGCAGCCTCCTCTGTTCTCGCCGGCACCGAAACCGTCAGCGCTCACTCCGACGTCGACCGCTCCGACGTCGACAGCGAGGTCGAAGTCGTCGCTCCTGCGTCCACAACGATGGACTCGGACGTCGATACTGACTCGGACGGATCTGCCTCCATCATCGAGCTGTCCGACGAGAGCGACAGTGAAGATGACTGGGATGAGGGTCGCCGCTCCCAGCCCCTCCCGCAGGCTGCTCCTCGTGCTGCCGCAGGTCAGCAAGGCGACTATGTCGTTCTGTACGACAGCGCATCGTCGGCGGACGAGGCTGAAGCGTGATCCCGCAGACTCTATCGCCCTCTCATCTTTCTTGATTTGAATGTGTCATCATCTGGTCATCTGTTACCGCTCACAACTTGCGCCGAATGCGCTTCCACGATCCTCATCTTGTACCCATAAGGCTTTACTAGTGTCGACAAGGTCCGACGCAACAGCCGCTCACAACTCCCCGCTCCCTCACTGCACGGTACTTCCATCACCGTTGTATTCCTAATACTATGCAAGCGCAATACATGCCAATCTTTCGTTGCGATATTCCGAGCGAGTCAAAGTTGAAGTTGGTGTCCAAAAAATTCGTGATCGTCAATTAGACCAGAGTACGAGTCGGAGTACTTTGCACTACAGCACGTGGACAGCCAGACCCATGAGAAGACCCAGTGATAGGATCCAGCTTGAGACCGAGTTGCTGAGGGATGCTGTGTCTCCGAAAACATCACCCGCAGATGGCCCTCCGTTATTGTTGCCGCTGCTCCCACCATTGGTGCCGCCTGTGGTACCGCCATTGTTCCCCGTAGCTTGAAGATTTGTCGTAAGCTGCACATCCAAGTTTGCATCGTTCGACCAGCCGATAACCATTGCGTTTCCAATGCCGTCTGGTCCGATGTCGATGCTGGAGGTCGTTGGTGTTCCGCCTGAGCTCTGGCCGAACCTGTGGCAACGCAGAGTCAGCTGCGGCCGAAACAACAGTATCATTCGAAGCGTACGTCTGGTAGGTCTCTCCGTCATCGTCAATTATGAACCCCTTCTCAATCATGCCCTGTGCGAGGGTCCATGAAATTTGCATCACGCCTTGGAACGTGTCGTTGTCTGGCGACGGAAGTGGTGCGATGAGCGCGTATTTGCCTTCACTAAAGTTGCCGAAGACTAAGGGGCCGTCCACCACCACTGAACTTGTATCATTGCGTATGATAGCGCCGCCTGTCTGACGCAACTTGTGCCAGATGGCGTGACGGGCGCGGTTTGCCTCAGCGCGCGCCTCAGCTTCGTCGTCTTCTTCATCGTATATCCGGAATTCGTCCAGGTTGCGCTTGCGCGTGGTTGGCACCGTGGAGCAATTGAAACCTTTGATCTTGAACCGGAACACTGTGCCACTGGCCTGGCCTCGGACCATCGCACCCCATGAGCCACCAAGGATGGCATTATGTGTCCCTGGAACGCACATCGCTTCGTAATGCGATGGTTAGTAGGCAGTTGGGCTTCGAGCAGTAGGACCTACCTGCAGCCTTTGAGCCTCCCTGGACAGAGCTCGCAAACGGGAATTCGTCGCACTCCCAGCCAGGGCCATATGCCTTGACGCAGTCCAGACGACCGCTGCCTCGACAACCGGCAGCACGACGGTTTGCACGAGCACCGCTCTTGCTCTTCCGATACTCAAGCAGAATCTCGTTGGGAGAGCTGGATCCGCTTTGCGCGATGCCGCGGCACATGTTCTCGAAAATTTCATCCAACCCCGGGTACTGTAATGTTGTCAGTGGATAGAACGAGGCAAACGTCAATCAAGTGAGATCCACCTGACTGAAGTCTACTCCCAGGGTGTTGATGCTACACGATGGTGCGCAGAACCGATCACCGTCACTGTCCACGCAGCACTGAGCTCCAGCCACGCAGTACTTCCCCTCTCCACAGCAGGTGGCGCTCGTCGGAGCACACCCCTGCCCGTTGCAGCATTTCGTGGTACTGACAGGGCATTGATATTCCCCGCAGCACGACGTACCGGCGTCCGCGCAGCCTGCCACACTGAAGGATGGTTCGTGTGCATACAACCAGGTAGAGAACGGGGCAGAAGTCGTTAGTTCTGGTTGAAAGGGATAAACAAAGCTTACTAACGATCCATTCAGGACACAGCAAGTTTCTCCAGTGGGGCAACCGCTGCCATTGTCCTGTGGACAACAGAAGTAACCCGGATCCATACAATGAAGGCCATCGGGGCACTAGAAAGAGTAACGTAAGACTAGAGTCACTTTGCCACCACAAACTGTTGGCAGCGCACCATCGACGTTCCCGCCTGGCAAGTACGTTGACGGGCAACCAGATCCAGACCATCTGCAGTGTCTCCCCAGACACTACGACTTCCTAGGGCGACGTTGTGATGGCTCGTAGCGTTCCGGTAGAGCTTGTCAAGAGGCCGTGCGTAGTCTCCCCCAAGAGCGACATCGGAATGCACAAGCACAGCGAGTGCAAGCGACGCCAGGAGTGTGACCTGCATGCTGAAGTTGAATGGAGAGGAAGAACAGGAGGACAACAGACCGCGAAGGAGTCGCAATTTGTCCCCCTTTGTCCCGCATTAAGTACCAACCAGGCAGTCTGTAGCTATCGTTTGGGCGAGATGATTTGCCCGTAGAGCCTGAACGAGGAGGAGCGCGCGGAACGACGATCAGCGGAGCCTGTCGAGGTGACCACGGGACAGGTGTTTGGCGCGACTTTCCCGTATATGTCGCGTAAAGAGATACAATCTTACAAAACTTTGTTCACTCAGCCTGCATAGCCTGAAACGACTGCACAAGCCATGATACGCCGTTGACCCAAGCAACGAGGACGAAGGCTGGAAGAAGGCCTAGGGGCTTTTGCATAACATCCAAGCTTGATTTCCGACGGCCTCATCTGTCCAATCGGCCCTGAAACCCCCTCTTGTGTCAATGTCCGCCAATCCTCCTGGAAATGCCGATGCACGTAGAATTCCGGTAGCCAGAGATGCCGATGATGTGCTCTGAGATGCGCTGAGAAAATGACTGGATGGGAGACCAGCCAGCTGATACCCAACCCAGTTCAATCGGCGCACCCCGCCAACTACTCCCTTCCACGTCCCATCTCGCAACAATCCACCCTAAGCGCTGAGCCCGCATGGTCCATTCCCGAACTGAACCCGCGACCAATGCTAGAAGCACAGCACTCATGTTGCTTGACTTCCCATGCACCCTGCGCCATCAGAATTTTAGACTGTGAGTTGGCAAACGCATGGCTGTGTGATCACCATGCGCAAAATGCTGCTTCACGAATGACCAAGGAGCTCTCGGATTGGACTCTAGCATTTAACAGAAAAACGCTTGCTCTCGCCTTCACGTGGACAGCTCCTGCGCCGGGTACCGAGGACGAGCCCGCGGCGTAATACCGTGAACCACGCACAGACAGCCGGCTTTTTCTCGTCCTGCTTAGCCTCTGCTCGCGTGCACCATCCTCCGTTTGCACTGTATCGAACAATAACGCTATAATGCATACCAACGCCTTGACGGCGCTGGTGGTGGCCACTGCAGTCGCCGTCCTTGCGACTCCCGCTACTCCAGCTGAAGGCCTCGAGCTCCACCGCCACAGGAAGCGTGACGCTGAACTCGAGGCCCTGACTGGTATCCTCGGTGACGCGACATATACCGAATCCACGAAGTTCGAGAAGTGCTCGCAGAACGCGGCGTGGTACACACCATGCAAAGGAACAGGGTGAGTTCTCACCGTCGCGAGACACCACTTCGGCGCGATGCAAATGCCACGGCAACCTGGGAGGCCATTGAGCGGCCCTTTCGCGCTGATTAAGATCGGTCGTGCTGACTGCGCACCGCAGAGAGCAACTTGTGCCTTGCTTGTGTGCGGACGAGGCTGCTGTCACGGGCATCAACAGCTGTCTCACGTCCACCATGGGTGAGAACCGCGCGAACGACCTTATCACCAAGTTCGCCACCTCCTGCTGTGAGTTTCTTTCTCTGATGTTCACAGACGTCTCCGAGCTCATACTGAGTTCCAGCCGAGCTTCAAAATGGGCCACCACCTCAACCAACGCAAGCTCCACCGAGTGACAGTGCCACGTCGCTCGCCGTGACCTCCAGTATCATGGGTCTCGGCCTTTTGGTCGGCTGCGCTGCCCTCTAGACCGGCTCATCCGGAGAGCTTGCTACTCGGTGCTCATATAGCAAGACCTGCACGCCTGTATATGTCCTAGTTCCTGGGCAAATCAACTTGGGTGCAACTTCAATCCTGCTTCTCGTAGCAAATTGTGTGTTGTGCATGAGGCGATAGGCTCTAGACGAGTGGCTCAAAGAGCACCCGTGTCGCAACCAAGCCCACCCTCCTCGCTCGACATGTCGATTCGAGCGGGGCTTTTAACATCTCCCGGGCTTGCTCCCACAGCGAGTCAGACGCCATCATTTCCGCTGACACCCTCACGGCAACTGTAAGCTTTCTGAGCGACCCCAATGCTGACCCTTCTGCGTTGTCGATGCGTCCCTTGAGCAAGGCAATCGCGGTCCGGACGGTACTACCACTATGCTGCATCTCGACCCGCAGCTCGCGGAGGCGAGCATTTGCACTATCAAGTGCGTTTAGGGCACCTGGAAGCCAGGCACTTGTGTTACACAAGGTTACACTGCGGACATTGGAACATTGGACGAGAAAGTCTGTGATTTCGCCCAGCCGCTCGGCATCGCGGACCACCGGCGTACGACCATTCGCGCGAAGGTCGATTCGAACATGAGTGAGTGTGAGAACATGAGAGCGGAGCTGCTCTAGAACATCGCGGACAGACCATCGCTGGGAGGACATTGCGAGGTTTACGTCAAGGTCAACCATTCGGAGTGGTAGATTTAGAGCTCCTTTTGATGGCTCGAGACTGAGGAAGGCTTCAGCCAGAGCGCCAGATCCGAGCGCCATCGTTCGAAGAACGAGGGAGCGATGTCTGTGAGGATCCAGTGCGACATTAGGACGAGACCCAACGTCGGAACTTGACACAACGAGTGCACGGAGTTGTGGCAGGCTATTCGTGATCCATATCTTCGGCATGTCATTGGTGATATCAAACGAACGATTGTTGTAGCGTAGTTCGAGAACCTTCAGCACTGAAAACAGCCCAGGGTTGTTCTTCTTCAAGTATTCCCCGATATCGAGGAATAGATAGCGAAAGACCCGCTCGTCGTGGAAGCTCACGAAGTCCAGTCGTTCCAGGGCAGGCATCCGGGAGAGCGCATTCAGAAGGATCGGCGCAGAAACCCGTGACATCTCCCACACATCCTGTCCGAACTCAAGCCGGAGGTAGGTGATTGAATGGAGAGGGATGTTTTGTGTAAGAAGGTTGAGAACGTCGTTGCTCTTCCCGGCATTCAGAAATAGAACTACTGCTGCGAGCGGAACACCACAGCCTTGAACGGCGGACCGGCTGTGGCTTTCGTGCTCATAGACGTCCTGCATCTGCAACTGGTCGCCAACGAAGTCTTCTCCTGCAGTGATTTTGGAGTGCTGCGTGCCCATTGTGGGCTACGAGGAATGAACAGATAGTGAAATCGTAGGATCCCCTTGTGCAGTAGTATGCAGTAGTGTCCTCTCGTCTGGGAGGTCACTATATGATGATGACCACGGCCCGCAACAACAGAACACCAAGCTGGTCGCCTAAAGGAAGAGGGAAAGAGTGATTCGCGGTAGCGTCCGAGTTGATGACTCTTGCGGGTCACCACAGGCGAGTTCATCTTATGATGCCTACATCCCAATGCCCGCGATGTCTGTCAAGCAATTCGCTATTGCTTGCATTACAGATGAGAGCTTCGCGGGGATAGTCATACATTTTGCGACACGAGGGGGACGAGAGTGAGTCGGAGACAGAATGAGAAGGGCAGACTACAAGAAGTCCTCGGCTCTCGCGCGCTTCTGTCCTCTCGGTTCTGCGCCACTATCCTGCCCACCCATCATCGGCGGTCCTCCCATCCCTTGTGGACCGGGAGGACCGCCCATCCCTGGCGGGCCAGGACCCATTCCAGGTGGAGGCCGTCCCTGTGCTGCAGCCAGTGCCGCCTGTGCTGCTTGAAGCCCAATGGCGCTGATCGTCGAACTGGTGACCGCGTACTGCTTCGCGGTGGACCGTGTCTCTTCCGGATTGAGGTTGGCGTCTTTCCAAATAAGTATTGCGCCGTCCTTGAGTGCCGGATTGACATATTTCGAGTTTGGGGCGTACACCCGTTCGTCGCTGAGGACGGCATTAGTTAGCAGAAGGAGAAAACGTCAGAAGAGGCGGTACCTGAAGTCCATCATGTCTTCGTCCATGATATCCATTTCCATCCGTGGAGGCGGGCCGCCATGAACGAATGTTGGTGGAGGGCCACCAAAGCCGCCTTGAGGACCACCAAAGCCAGGCGGGGGGCCTCCTTGAGGACCGCCAAATTGAGGAGGCGGGGGACCTCCAGGGTAACCCATTGGCGGAGGCTGTCCACCAAATCCAGGATGAGGACCACCGAAACCTGGAGGAGGTGGAGGGAAGCCTCCAGGCACGCCAGGTGGTGCAAATGGCGGAAGCGGCATTCCTATGAGATAGAGTTCATGGTCAGCGACAGCAAGCATTGAGGTTATGTATATAAAGCTTGCCTGGAGGAGCGCCCATTCCAGGAGGGGGAACGAGGAAGCCAGGTGGCGGGCCTCCCAGTCCTGCAGGAGGAATAGGGAACGGCGGGGCAGGCATGCCTGAGTAAACGCGTTAGCATGGTCCGTAGGACTTGGAATCCGATGCGCGCGCATACCAGGAGGTCCCCCAGGGAATCCAGGAGGTCCAGGAAGTGCAGGCGCGGCAGTGGCGTACGTTGTTGGTGCGGCACCATAAACGGCCATGCTTTCCTCGTCCTTGCCGTCGTCCTTGCCATCAACAGCACCCATGAGCGCAATATGTTGTGCGAGAAGAGCACGAAGCTCCTGTTCCGGAATGACGCGCTGTTCATAGCGTGCACGCTTCACCTGTGGACCTGCACACGACCGAGGTGAGCTATCTGGACGACTACGACTCGCAAAAATACACACCCTCCTTGGTACTACCACTGATGGTACCAGGTGCAAGACCCAGCTCAGCCTCTTTCCTCCGCTTGTAGTCTGCCATGTCTCTACAAGGCGCAAACGACGGCGTGAGCATTTGCAGCATGAGGAACCAAGAAGTTCACGCACGATGGCGGAATGCCCTCCATGCCGAAGATTTCGATATCATATCCGTCGCGTCCTGGTAATGCATTGTCGATCCTGGATTGATACAGAGTAATGAGAAGGTCAGCGGCGTTCAAATACGGACGTAGCCACGAGGGGGCGCAGGCAAACTGACTTGTCCGGATCGAGCTTGTGGACTTGCTGTACGTGCACGGCAAGACCACCAGCGGTGTTGAGCTTGCGAGGACATTGACGACACTTGAAGTGTTTGGCCTTTTGGTGCTGCATGAGGACTGTGTGCGAAGAACATGGTTACGCGACCAGGCAGACACAGAAGCATCAAGGTGATTGAAACAGCGCGAATAGAATTCAGGGCGCCCGTTTGAGATAGAAGGTGCGAGTATGGAGCGGGTAGTGGGATATCATGGTCAGCGCGTGTTGCAGCTCGCGAACGAAACGCGCACCCTTCTCGTCCTCAAACTCGCGCTCGCAGTACCAGCACCATGGCAGCAGCGTCTGATCGATCAGGATCCCAGGTACATAACGAGCGGGGATGATTCATGCGGGTTGTGCATGCGTCGGTTGAACGGAATTGGTAGCGAAAGTCACCAGATGGACGCGAGGCAAACTACAAGTTAGCGGAAGCAACAGACGCGAGCAATGAAGGTGCGCGCACCGTCTTGGACTTCTTCTTCTTGCCCATGGTCAAGCAATGTCCTTGCGCGGGATGAAACGCGACTTTGACGGTGAGAGGTTGACCGAGATGTCGGCGCGCAGCGGGGTCCGAATGTGACTTCGCCGCTCGGAGCTGACTCTGAACCTATCTCTGGTTCATCATTGCGTGTACCCTTCACTGTCACCATACAGAGACATAAGCAGCTTTCGAAGGTATCTTGACATATTTAAAGACATAGCCATGGTGATTGACGGGGTTGGTCAAACCCCACCGGTACCGGCCGAGATTACCAGCTGAGATGGTGGCCTGCGCAGTCCCATGTATCGTACTAAGCTGATTAAGCATGCTACACGGCAGTAATACTGTTCCGCTCAGGGCAGTGCTGGCTTATTCAACTCGACGCAATTGATTGGTAGCTGTCAGTGTTTGCCCGTCCTGACAGTTGAACGTCTTCCTCGACCGCATCTCGCTCGCGAAGAACCAAGGTCAAGAGACACGTAGAGAACCCTATGTTTGAGGAAAGGTCCTCTCCGAAGTGATGACCCGAGCGGCCTCGGCAGCATGGGCATGCCCAACAGATGCCCACAGAACCCAACAGGCCGCTGCACGGAGCTGGGACGGTGAGCCCCCGACGGTGAATTAAGGACAGGTTCAGCAGGGAGCGCTGCGCGTATCCCTAGGATATTGTTGGCCGCTCAGTGGCGCAAGCAAGCATACCGGTACAGAGGATGGATGATCAGTCATTGAACAAGGAGATGGTACTGGCTCATCCATGTCCTCTTGCATGCATGAATTGAGGCCCGTGATAATGCTTTCGAACGAGAAATCGTCACGTGAAGAATCGCTGAGAAGTTGTTCCCGCGGCGTCGCGGGGTGAACGCGGACGACGAGGAGTAATTGCTTCGCGAACCGACGGAGACACGTGGCGAGCACCTACGATGCTGCCAACGCGTGAAGTGGGGAGATGCATGACCAGGGACTGTGCCGTGGAATCTCCGAGACACTCGAAATGTTATTGAAGACACCGAGTATCCTGGGAGCAATTAACGAGTGAGGGTGACATTAGAGCTGGAGCACAATTAATAACAACAAGCTAGAGAGGACGTTGACATGGCCGAGCAGGAAACTCGGACATCTTGGCTTGTTTCAGGGTGAGATGCTGTGAATTTGGAGGTCTGTGGACGTGGAAATCGTTGGATTGGACACGTTGGCGACTGCGTGGCCACGGCAGCAGCCGAGGTAGAGGATTTATTTGAACGAGGTCAAAGCCGACGTGTCACCAGAGCTCACCCTCACTCCTCCCTCTCCTTTCCATACTTTGCCTGCCAACATGCGCGGCACTCTCTCCGCCACTGTCTGCGCCGCCCTCATCGCCTCTGCTGCTGCACACGGCGACCACGGCGCACACCACGACGAGGCTTCCTCGTCTTCCTCGTCTGCAGCTGCAACCGAGACCTCTTCCATTCCCAAGCCCAAGTTCACTGTAAGCTTACACGTCTACTTCTGTCGCGTGTATTGACGCGTTGTCCAGTCCACGTCCATCAAGGCGCCGTTCCTCGAGCAGTTCACTGAAGACTGGACATCCCGGTGGACGCCTTCAGAGGCAACCAAGAAAACCGCGTCTGGCGGCGAGACCTGGTCGTACGTCGGCAAGTGGAGCGTCGAGGAATCCTCCGTCTACCCGGCCATCGACGGTGACCTTGGTCTCGTTGCAAAGTCCAAGGCAACACATCACGCCATCTCTGCTCCCTTCAAGAAGCCCATTGCTCTCGGCAAGGAGCCTCTCGTCATCCAGTACGAGGTCAAGTACCAGCAGGGCGGCAACTGCGGTGGTGGCTACATTAAGCTGCTCGAAGATGGCTTCCAGAACGCCGGTCGCGAGTTTGACGACAAGACTCCCTGGACTATCATGTTCGGCCCCGACCTTACGTGCCCCGGCACCAAGGTCAGTATTCAACCTTCACAGACCTTCACATAGTGTTGACACATCTTTTCGCACAGGTTCACTTCATCTTCCGTCACAAGAACCCGAAGACCGGCGAGTACGAGGAGAAGCACCTCAACCTCCCCCCGAACCCGTCCATCGAGAAGTCGACCAAGCTCTATACCCTCATCGTCAAGCCCGACGACACCTTCCAGGTCCTCGTTGACGGCGAGTCCGTCAAGACCGGCTCCCTCCTCGAGGACTTCACCCCGGCTGTGAACCCCGCGAAGGAGATCGGTATGTTCCGTTGTCCACGGTTAACCTTCATCTTGCTCATCACTCGACCTACGTCTAGATGACCCCAAGGACTCCAAGCCCGAGGACTGGGTTGATGAGGCCAAGATCGCTGACCCGGAGGCTACCAAGCCTGCTGAGTGGGACGAGGATGCGCCTTATGAGATCGAGGACGCCGAGGCCACCAGGCCCGAAGGCTGGCTCGAGAACGAGGCCTCGACCATCCCCGACCCGGAGGCCGTCAAGCCCGAGGAGTGGGATGACGAGGAGGATGGCGACTGGGTTCCCCCGTCGGTTGCCAACCCGAAGTGCGAGGAGGCTCCTGGCTGCGGCGAATGGAAGCGTCCGCTCAAGACCAACCCCGACTACAAGGGCAAGTGGTACGCGCCTCAGATCGACAACCCGGCCTACAAGGGCTCGTGGGCACCGCGCAAGATCCCCAACCCCGACTACTTCGAGGACAAGCACCCCGTCAAGTCGCTCAACAAGATCGGCGGTGTTGGTATCGAGCTCTGGACGATGACCGAGGACATCCTCTTCGACAACCTTTACATCGGTCACTCCGAGGAGGATGCCAAGAAGCTCGCCGCCGAGTCGTTCGACATCAAGAAGACCATCGAGGAGGCTGAGGCCAAGGTCGCGACACCCGAGCCCCCGGCGGAGGAGGACGATGAGGAGGATGAGATCCCATCGTTCACCAGCAACCCGGCTGGCTTCGTCCGCGGCAAGGTCGCAGCATTCGTCGACCTCGTCAAGTCAGACCCGATCTACGCATTCAAGAGCCACCCCGAGACTGGCGCGGCCCTCATCATCGGCATCCTCACCCTCTTCAGCATGCTCGGTGCTCTCACCGGTGTCGTCGGCAGCGGCGCAGCCAAGAAGCCCATCGAGGCAGCCAAGAAGACAGCACAGGCCGCCAAGGACAAGGCAGCAACTGCCGTAGCAGCAGGCGAGAAGAAGGAGGCCGCAAAGAAGAAGTAAACGCTTCTTGCGATTCGGTTGGCGGTGCGTTGGTGGAGGGAGCTGGCATTCGCATACACATTTCCCAGAGGGCGACGGCGCAGTTGGCGTTTGTTTTTCGTCGCATCTGAGCCAAAATGGGCGCACCCGAGAGGTTGTGGCGCACGGTGGTGCTGGTGTTGGAGAGGCATGCCGAGATGTGGGTGTGCCGTGTGCAGATTTGGGGTCGTAAGCTATTCACTTCCGCTAGCTCAGTGCTGCTGCTTCTTTGCATGGATTTTGTCTTTCCGTTTCGGTCAAATAAATTGGAAATCTGCACAAAAGTTTTGGTGGGATTTTGGGTGAACACGTTGGTGTTTGCAGCCTCTATGTAATAGTGGTGCAGTCGAGTGCAGGCTAAGTGCAGTCTTGCATGAGGGATGCTCCTGACACGTTCCCTACATGTCATCGCACTTAAGCGCAGTGAGTCTCATAAGTTTC
>Ga0247815_10000665_pt1 | contig 26972 bp, 21 predicted proteins | sample UWRJL194509B1_FD_181014 | JGI IMG/M metagenome (GOLD analysis project Ga0247815, IMG submission 181014) | Plant litter microbial communities from Arlington Agricultural Research Station in Wisconsin, United States - UWRJ-L194-509B-1 | ecosystem: Environmental > Terrestrial > Plant litter >...
GTACCAGTTTGTAGTTTATGAGTAGTCCGGTTCAAATTCCCTTCAAAAGTGTTATCCGTATAGACAGGTCGCTCGACCGTCCGGTGTATTTACAGATCGCCCATCAGATGATCAATGCCATCCAGCGTGGTGTGCTGGTTGATGGTGTGCAGCTTCCTGGTACGCGGAGCCTGTCGGTCGACCTTGATGTGCATCGCAAGACCATTATCGCTGCTTATGACGAGCTGGATGCCCAGGGCTGGACGGAAATCAGGCCTAACAAGGGGACTTTTGTCAAAAACATCGATCCCAAAGAAGTGGTAAAACTCGCGACTTACGATGATGGCTTCCTGACAAGTTATCCCGACAAGACCGGATATACCTTTAAACAGAGCATATTGCTCGATTCCATCCAGATTAATTCGCCTTCCATGCTCGAGTTCAATGACGGCTTGCCGGATATACGCTTGCTGCCCCTCGACCAGCTGTCGCGCATTTACGGTGGGATACTCAAAAGCAAGACGAACTACCGGCATTTCGGTTATTCCCATGTAGAAGGGAACGAGTTTTTCAGGGATACCCTCGCGGCCTACCTGAACAATACCCGTGGTCTGCACATCAGTAAAAGCAATATCCTGACCACCCGGGGAATCCATATGAGTATCTATTTGGCCTCGAGTATGCTCATTAGTAAAGATGATGTGGTGATCGTAGGCGACCTGAGTTATTATCTCGCGAATATGTGTTTCCAACAGTGCGGCGGGAAGATTATTTCGGTACCTGTAGATGAGGATGGTATCTCAGTTGAAGCTATACGTGAACTGTGTAAACGCACGAAAGTAAGAATGTTATACCTCACGCCTCATCACCATTATCCGACTACGGTAACACTTAGCGCAGAGCGACGGGTGGAGCTTTTGCACCTCGCTTCGGTCTATGGTTTTATCATTTTAGAAGACGATTACGACTACGATTTTCACTATAACGGGAACTCAGTTTTGCCTTTGGCCAGTGCGGATACCAACGGCATGGTGGTGTATATCGGGGCCTTTTGTAAGTCGCTCGCCCCGGGCTTCCGTTCGGGGTATTTGGTCGCACCCGAGAACCTGATCTCCGAAACCGCGAAGTTCAGGCGGTTGGTGGACCGACAGGGGGATATGTTGATGGAACAGGCCTTGGGGGAGCTACTGGATGAAAAGGAAGTGCAAAGGCACCTGAAGAAAGCTGTGAAGATCTATCAGGAGCGCAGGGATGTGTTTTCTAGTCTGCTACAGGATCAACTTGGAGGGGTGCTGGAGTTTACTTCGCCACCGGGCGGATTGTCTATCTGGACGAAGTGGGATCCGAAGTTGAACCTGATGCGGATCAGTAAAAGCTGCCACAAAAGGAACCTGCACTTACCGCAGGAGTTGCTATATCAAACAGAGAATTCCACGGCAATGAGATTGGGTTTTGGGAACCTGACTGCGCAAGAGTTGGAAGAGGCTGTAGGGATACTTAAACAGGCTGTGAAAGAGAGTTAAAAAGCGATAATATCGGTAGTTATCAATTGATAGTATTTGTTTTTACTGGTCTATTAATCAGAGGTTGTATAAGGGTTATGTGAGGTGTTTATTCGTTATCAAATTGTGTATTGTTATTTCTAGCTTCGCGGAAAAAAGGCACTGTATTTTTAAGGCTGCCAACCGCTGAAACGCGCTTGAAGGCCATAAAAACACAGAGCATTTTTTCTTTGGTTAAACCTTAGGAAAGTAATCCGGAAGTTCTCTATACAGCATTGCAATAAAGAATAAACTGTGGACAGATAACCTAACACAATCCTTGGATGTCCTCTGACTAAATTCGACCAGTAAGAAACTTGGGGCCAGAATCCGAAGATCATCTTCAGATGACCCTTTTCAGAATTAAGCCAGTGATAACCGTTGAAAGCAACCGAAGATAATCTTTGTATGTCCAGGTGCGTAATGAAACCGGCTTCGCTTGACGGGATGTAGCCACTAGTCTTATTTGGGGATAGTAACCAGAGTTATTCTTTGGATGACCCTCTTAGGAATGAAGCCGGCTTCGCTTGACGGGATGTAGCCAGCAGTCTTATTTGGGGATAGTAACCAGAGTTATTCTTTGGATGACCCTCTTAGGAATGAAGCCGGCTTCGCTTGACGGGATGTAGCCAGCAGTCTTATTTGGGGATAGTAACCAGAGTTATTCTTTGGATGACCCTCTTAGGAATGAAGCCGGGTCGGCTTGATGGGATGTAGCCAGCAGTCTTTTTTTGGGCGTGTAACCAAGGTTATTTTTTGGATGACCTTCTTAGGAATGAAGCTGGGCTGGCTTGATGGTTTGTAGCCATCAGTGTTATTTGAGGAGTGTGACTAGAGATATTCTTTGGTTGACCATTTAGAGATGAAATCAGTGCAACCAGGGATAATCTGTACTGTGGAACTGTTAAGGCAGGATATGTAAAGATATTCTTTGGATCGAGTTTGGGAATGAGATCAGTGGGGCTAAGGATAATTTCTCTTAGGGAATGGCAATGGAGAGATATGCAAAAATATTCTTCGCAGCGATTTTAAAGAATGTGGTCGTTGATAATTTAGGAAGTAAGAGGTAATTGGTATGCTTTAAAAGTGTTTTAGGGATGATGCGGTATGGAAATAGGTGGGTATGCAATTTCCAATGGAATTTCTGGTTTAAAAAAAATGGTGTGCTAAAATCGAGGCCTTCAAGCGCGTTTCAGCGGTTGGCAGCCTCGATTTAGTACACCATTTTTTAACCCTCGGATAAACCAATCAAGCCTCGGACAAAACCAAAGCAAGCCTAAACTACTTCAATTTCCTTTTCCTCCAACTTCTCGTAAATCATCTCACTGACACTACTTCTTGTACTTTCCGACACCGAAATGTCCTTACACCAGAAATACACTTTCACACTGATACTCGTCTTCGTTTTAGGACTCATGATGATCTTCGGTTCCTTGTTCGCAAAGATATTATCGTTTCCTGCGATAGACTCCTTAATCAGCTCCTCTACGTCATCCCGCACAAACGGCTTTTGCAACACAAACTCCATTGAGATTCTCATCTGGTTATTCGTCAGCGTCCAGTTGATGATGTTGTTCGACAGGATAGACCCATTAGGGATGATAACTTCCGCTCCATCATCCGTTAGGAGCGTACTCGCACGGATACCGATCTCCTTTACCCGACCCTTCTTGTCACTCAACTCCACTACGTCCCCTATGCGCAACGTTTTATCGAAAATGAGGATGATACCCGACACAAAGTTACTTACGATGTTCTGGAGCCCTAAACCGATACCTACGCCCAAAGCGCCGAGCACTACAGTGATCTTGTCGATTGGCAAACCTGATGCTGCGACTGCAAGGAGGAACCCTCCGATCAGCAATACCAGTCGTGTCACGATCAGTTTAGAACGTTCCCCTTTATTGTCGTCCAATGAATCATCACCAGTGTCGCCAAAGAAATACGCGATGTATTTTTGCAGGAAGTTCGCTGTCCAGATAATCAGCAGGAACAATACAATTCCGCCAAACGTAAACGCCAGTGTACCTATAGTTCTCTTTTCGGTAAGTACATCTAAAATACTCGTGTATAATTCGTTAAATATATTCAGGTTAACCAGGAATAGCGTAATCCATATTAAGAAGGCGCCGATATTCAGCAATCCACGAATGCTTTTCACTACAGGCTCCCAGTCGAAATGCTCCGGGTAGCCCTTCCGGATCCGGCTACTTTTGATTTGCAGTAGGAAGGCTTCCGTGATCATCCCCGACAGGATAATCAACGAAATTGCATGAAGGAAAGCACTCGATGCAGTGGTGTAAAATATCTGCGTCAGCGTAAAACGACCGAAAATATTACAGAAGATTGCCACGAAGTTGAAGAGTATATAGATTATCCCGACAGGCAGCATGATCCGATATTTCCCGGTTTGGGTTCTAAATTTAAGGTAGGCCAGCACACCAAAACCCGTTGAGGCAATACAGAAAACCAAAAGGTTCCAGCGCTGGTATCTTGGCGGCATTCCCAGCAGGCGCAGGACAACCGGTGCAATTAGGAGCACCGTGAAGATACACCACTGGTAAAAGATTTCCCTGGGCAGGCGTTTGTAGAGCAGGGCCATCAGGCTTAATGCTAAAACAATGTGTACCGCTTCAATATAAAGCGCCGGTGCCAGTAAATCGAATACGGGGGCAAGGGTTAAAATAAAGATGATCGAAATCTGGTAAGGCTTAGGCCGGATGAACATGAAATTGAATGAGTCCACCGCATCCAGTTTTTTGCGGTTGATCAGGCTTTTGTAGTTAAAGAAAACCCAGAAGAAGAAAACTGCTCCCAGCAAAATCAGGCTGAGCCTGCTGCTCCGTGTGTAAACAAAATAGTATTTTGAAATCTGTTGTTCGCTGTTGAGGAACCTTCTAAAGCCCATGCTGCGGTTGGCAGGCTGGTTGATCGTCTCCCATAAATAACGTCTTTCCTTACCAAATGCTTTCACGCCTACAGCTTTTAGCTGGCTGTCGGTCATGTAAATCAGCTCCTTTACATTGATAATATTTGCTGATGTACGCGCCTGCAGGGAATTGATCAGCTTGGTGTTGCTTTTGATGAGGCTGTCCATTTCCACCTTTTTCTCGCGGAGTTCAGTAATCTGAGGTTTGAAGATCGTTTTTAGTGAATCCACCCTGAAAACCCTCGTCAGGACAGTATCGCTGCGCAGTTTCAGGATTTGGGTTTTCAGCCCGTTTAAAGTCGCGTCATATTTTTGCAGGTCTGCCAGGCAATCGACATTGCTCGTTTCCAGTTCATCCAGTAAGGTCTGGTACATCTGCAGGTTTTGCAGGTTCAGCGTACGGTCGCTTTGGTCCAGGCGTTTTTTGATTAGGTCAATTGCCGCTTCGTCCTGCGTCAGGTATCCCGAGATCGGTGCCATTCGGTAAAAGGAAGCCGTAGCCACTTTCACTTCGTTCATTGTTTCGAACACCTTTTGCAGTTTCGCCAGGTAGTCGCTTCGGTTCAGCACACTTGAATCGGCCAAGTAGGACAGGTCGCCCTCTTTCTGTTTGGCCAGTGCTTTTTGCCTCGCGCTTTGCGCCATCACCATCGAATTAAAGAACAAGCTGATCAGCAGGATCAGGAATACGGAAATTTTAGGTATAGTTGTGGTATGCTGTATCTTCATTTAGACATCAAGTAGTTATTGTAATGCAGGTTGCAGTATTGTAACAAATGTAACAAAAGGTATACAAATAAATGCGCTATTGAATTTAAAGCCGCTTATTTAACGTTTTTTGCCAATTCGGTCGGTAAACGAAAACGGCCTAAAATCGAAAATGTTATACCAGGCGGGGAGCCCGATATAACAAGTTCAGGTAATAAAGTATATTTTGAATGTCTTTAACTTTCTTAATTAGTATTACGAAGTAAAGCTAAACCCGGATCACCGGCATTCAAATTTATTTTTGCAGTGTTGTTTAAAACAGGATTAAAGTGCCTTTTCGTAAATCCTGTAGGTTTTATATGGATCACCCTGAATCGCTTTGATCGCATTGTTCACCAGGTCGTTATGCTCCAGTGTCCAAGATGCTTCAGCATATTTGAAACCTTTGCGTTTATAAGTCTTGATGATGTTTCCGTAGATACATGCTTCAATACCTTGTTTACGGTAACCTTCAACTACACCCAGTAGTAAAATCCTGATACCCGTTACTTTTTTCAGTCCGAACAACAGTTTGAAAATACCCGTTGGCAGCAGACGGCCTCTTGGGATACGTTGCTGGATCTGGTTGATATCCGGAATCGCGGCACCAAAACCTACGATTTCACCGTTTTTCTCCGCCAGATAGCAGAAATCAGGATCAAGGATCAGTTTCAGGTCTTTCGCCTGGTAATCGTATTCTTCATCGTTCAACGGAACAAAACCCATGTTTTTATCCCAGGCACCATTGTAAACCTCGCGAAGTTTAGCAGCGTCTTCCTTGAACTTTTTCATGTTGATCTTGCGGATGGTGATCTCGTTGCGGTTCAATCGCTCTTCCAGTCTTTCCAGCAGTTTCACCGAACGGTCGTCGTACGCATCCCCTTCGAACCTCCAAGCAATCAGGTCGACCTTTTTCTTCAGGCCCAATCCTTCCAGCAGGCCAATATAGTATTCCGCATTGTACGGCATCATCACCACTGGCGGATAGTTGAATCCTTTGATCAGCAATCCCGCAGTTTCATTGGTAGAGAAGTTCACCGGACCAATGATCGTAGAAACTTTTTTCTCTCTCAACCACTTTTCTGCTGTTTCAATCAGGAGTTTTGCACTTTCCTGGTCGTTGATCACATCGAAGAAGCCAAAAAATCCGTCGTTTGTGCCATTAAATTCGTTATGCGCGTTATTCAAAATCGCGGCAATACGTCCTGTGATCTGATTTCCATCATACAGCAGGAAACACTGCAGCGACGAATGTTTATGAAAAGGGTGAGTGGTGAGGAGGTCTTTTTGTGCGATGAACAATTCAGGCACGTACATCGGATCGTTTTTATACAGATCATGCGGAAAATCAATGAACGCGGCAAGCTCTTTCTTTGATTTAACCTCGACTATTTTCTTCATATGTTTATTTGAGCAAGTTGAGCAGCCTGGCCACAGGCTTTTTTGTGATTAGGAGTCAAATATATTGAAATCGCATTAATATTTAGTGCTTTGTACCCGAATTAGGTGAGGTCATTCACCCCATGCGGTGAGCATCAGGTTCCTGGGTCCTCCATAGTTGCGGTGTTCGCACAAATAGATGCCCTGCCACATTCCCAAAGCAAGTCGCCCGTTGCGGATCGGGATCATCACCGAAGTGCCCAGCATAGCCGCTTTCAGGTGCGCCGGCATATCATCCGAACCTTCATCATCATGCAGGTAATCGGGATCATTCTCCGGAACAGCCTTATTGAAGTACATCTCAAAATCGTGCCTCACAGTAGGATCTGCATTCTCATTGATACTCAGCGAGGCCGAAGTATGTTGGATAAATACCTGGCAGATACCGGTTTTGATTTCGCCGATCTGCGGAAAAGCATGGAGGACATCATTGGTGATCAGGTGAAAGCCCCTGCGTCTCTCCTGCAGGCGTATAGGTTGCTGGTAGATCTTCATGGCGCTAATTTACATTTTAATCAGATCTCTAGCCAGTCTGCCCGGATTTGCTTTGCGTTTTTTATATTTGAAGCCTATGAACTTTGAAAATACACTGACCTTTGCCAGACAACTGGATGAACAGGATCCGCTTAAGGAACTGCGCGAACAATTCTTGTTTCCACAGCAAAACGGCAAACCTTTTATATATCTATGCGGCAACTCGCTGGGACTGCAACCAAAATCGGCCAGGGAAGTGCTGGGCAAACAGCTCGACTCCTGGGAAAACTACGCGGTAGAAGGCTGGTTTGAGGGCGACAGTCCCTGGATGTTCTACCACAAGGAACTGAAAGACCTGATGGCACCCATTGTAGGTGCGAAACCTGTTGAGGTATGCCCGATGCATACGCTGACGGTCAACCTGCATTTGTTGCTCGTGAGTTTTTACCGTCCTGAAGGGAAACGCTTCAAGATCATCATGGAGGCAGGTGCTTTTCCTTCCGACCAATACGCATTGGAAAGTCAGGTGCGGTTTCACGGGTTCGATCCAGCGGATGCAATTATAGAAGTGGCTCCGAGAAAAGGGGAGTATACATTGAGAACAGAAGATATTGAAGCGGCTATTGCAGACAATGCTGATGACCTGGCCCTGGTACTTTTTGGCGGGATCAATTATTTCACCGGACAGTGGTTTGATATGGAAGCGATCACCAAAGCTGGTCATGCTGCCGGGGCACTGGTAGGTTTTGATCTTGCGCATGCTGCGGGTAATGTGCCTTTGCAATTGCACGACTGGCAGGTGGATTTTGCGTGCTGGTGTAGTTATAAGTATCAAAATAGCGGTCCGGGTGGGATAGGTGCTTTATTTGTGCATGAGAAACACTTTGACGATGAAACCATGAACCGCTTTGCGGGATGGTGGGGCTACAATGAAGCTACCCGTTTTAAAATGGAAAAAGGGTTTGTGCCCGAACGCGGTGCCGATGGTTGGCAAATCAGCTGTACGCAGGTTATGCCGATGGCCTTATACCATGCTTCACTGAAGATTTTTGAATCGGCGGGTTTTATGGGTCCGTTGCGGGAAAAAAGTATCCGCCTGACCAACTACCTGATCTATATTATCGGAGAGGTGAACGCGCAGGTAGGTTACGAACAATACCAGATTATCACACCTCCGGATGAAAAAGACAGGGGGGCACAGTTGTCGATTATCGCCAAAGGCGATGCAAAAGCTGTATTTAACAAACTTGTCGAAAATAATGTGCTTGGCGACTGGCGTGAACCTAACGTAATCCGTTTTGGTCCGGCTCCATTATACAATTCTTTTGAAGATATTTACCTTGCCGGTGAGCTCCTGTTGCAGCTCAGTAAAGAAGAAGCCCTATGATCAACTATAATCCCAAAGCCTGGTTTACTTTTATCTTCCATATCCACAAGGCCGATACCTTCAGGAAATTATGGCCGCTGATGCTCAGTGTTGGGGTTTTTTCTGCGCTCGTAGCCTTTCTCGAACTGCATTACTTTAAGCTGTCGGAAAGCAATTCGTTGAGCAATATCAACATGATGCATAGCCTGCTGGGTTTTGTGATTTCACTGCTGCTGGTTTTCCGTACCAATACCTCGTATGACAGATGGTGGGAAGGTCGACGATTATTGGGTGAACTGACTAACGTGAGTCGCAACCTGGCCATCAAAATCAAATCCCTCAAACTTGGAACGGAGGAAGAGCATTATTTTAGTTACGGAATTCCCAAATATGCATTTGCCTTAAAAGAGCACCTGCGCGAAAAACAGTACTTTGGAAAAAATAGTTTTTTAATTGAAGTAGACGGGGGTAAACATATTCCCAATCAGATTGCGGGAAGTTTGTCCTCCCGCGTATACGACCTCGCTGCGGAAGGCAGAATCTCTGGCGAAATGCTGATTATCCTGAGTACCGACCTGAACCGATTTACAGATATCTGCGGAGGTTGCGAAAGGATCAAACGCACGCCGATTCCTTTTTCGTACAGTGCCTTCATCAAGAAGTTCATGTTTTTATATGTGATCACCTTGCCTTTCGGATGGGTATTTAGTCTGGGTTATTTTGTCGTGCCAATTGTTCCGTTCATTTTGTATGTACTCGCGAGTTTAGAGCTGATTGCTGAAGAGATCGAAGATCCCTTTGGTCATGACGCGAACGACCTGCCCGTTGACGACATCTGTAACAATATAGAAAAACACGTTGGGGAGATCCTGAACTAAGATGGTAAAGATCGCCTGGCATCCGCTATATGCACATCCACTTCCCGAAGGTCACCGTTTCCCGATGTTGAAGTATGAACTGATCCCCGCGCAGTTGCTGCATGAAGGAGTGATTACACAGGAGAATATCTTCGCGCCCGAACTGCTGGCAGAGGAAAACGTATTGTTGTCGCACGACCCGGATTACTGGGCGCAACTGCGCGACCTGACTTTACCCGAGCGGGAACAGCGCAGGGTTGGTTTCCCTCTGAACGCACAGCTGCTGGAACGTGAACTTCGGATTGCCCAGGGAACCATAGATGGTGCCTTGTATGCAAGGGAGTTTGGCCTGGCGTTTAATGTAGCCGGTGGTACACACCATGCCGGCTCTAACTGGGGCGAAGGATTCTGTCTGCTGAACGATCAGGCGATAGCCGCAAACTGGTTAATCAAAAAAGGTATTTATCAAAGGATACTTATCATTGATCTGGATGTGCATCAGGGAAATGGCACGGCCGAAATCCTGCAGCATCAACCGAAGGTTTTTACTTTCTCCATCCATGGCGAAAAGAATTTCCCGTTCCGGAAGGAAGTGTCTGACCTGGATATAGGTTTGGACGTAGGGATCGAGGATGATGCTTATCTGTCCATATTGGCGGATACCTTGCCGCGGTTATATGCACAGCATCAGCCTGAGTTTATCTTCTATTTGTCTGGTGTAGATGTGTTGTCCAGCGACAAGCTGGGCAAACTGGCCATGACCAAAGCGGGTTGCAAGGAGCGAGACAGAATGGTGTTCCAGTTTTGCAAAGAACATGGTTTGCCGGTACAGGTGAGTATGGGTGGGGGATATTCCCCTGAAATCAGGGATATTGTAGATGCGCATTGTAATACGTATAAGGTAGGGATTGACTTGCTGAGCTGATCTCTATCGTCGCTGAACCTGTATCTGAGCTGATTGTCAATAAATAACATAGCTATTGCCGGTTCATTTTATCTCCAGATAGACTTATTCGTTTGGCTGGAAAATCCGCATCCGGCCCTCAAAGTTTTGAACATTTGTTCCGTATCCAGATAATTTTGATGAGATTTATCGGTTCCAACTGAAGGATTGCTGATGAATCCGCCACGAGCACACAGCTTATATATAGCAATAAATTTGATCGTGGTAGCTTCATAACTGATAAAACATTATATACTGATGAAGATTGTAATTGCAGAAAAACCATCCGTAGCCCGTGAACTTGCAAAAGTATTTGGTGCGACGGTTAAGAAAGACGGATACATTGAGGGAAAGGGGTATTCCTTTACCTGGGCATTCGGACATCTGCTGCAGCTGGCACCTCCGCAGGAATATGGTTTTATAGGCTGGAGACGGCAGCACCTACCCATGTTGCCCGCCAAGTTTAAACTGGCTATCCGCAAGGTGAAAACTAAAGACGGCTTTGTGGAAGACCCCGGGGTAAGGAAACAGCTGGATATTATCAAAAAGCTGTTCGACGAATCTACCGAGATCATTGTAGCAACCGATGCCGGGAGGGAAGGTGAACTCATTTTCCGCTATATCTATTACTTCCTGAAATGCAAAAAACCTTTCAAACGTCTCTGGATCTCCTCGCAGACTGACGAGGCCATCAAAGAGGGTTTTAGGAACCTGAAACCAGGGACCGATTATGATACGTTGTTCAATTCTGCCCATTGCAGGTCGGAGTCTGACTGGCTTGTAGGCATGAACGCCACGCAGGCGCTCAGTATTTCAGCAGGCGCACGTTCTGTACTTTCTTTAGGAAGGGTGCAGACGCCGACGCTAGCCATGATCTGCTCAAGGTATATTGAAACCAAAAACTTTGTACCACAATTATATTATCAGCTGGGTATCCAGCTGGATAAAGACGGACAGTTGTTTAAAGCTGTGTCCATCGCTAACTTCAATGTCAAAGAAGAAGCGCAGGCGCTGTTTGATAAAATTGAAGACGTGCCTTCCGGTTTCCCCAACGGAGGAAAGATCCTCGATGTAGAAGCTAAACCACGTAAAGAACCACCTCCGCTGTTGCACGACCTGAGTAGTTTACAGCAGGAAGCAAACAAACGCAAAGGATATACTGCAGATCAGACACTGAACCTGCTGCAGAATTTATATGAAAGTAAATTGGTATCGTACCCACGTACCGGTTCGAGATATATTGGCGATGATGTATTTGCGGGAGTTCCGCAACTGATCTCGCAATTGACTACCCATCCCGATTTTGGGAAGTCGGCCGAATTCCTGCAAACCGTTCCCCTGAACAAAAGAAGTGTAAACGGAAAAAAGGTAACGGATCACCATGCGATATTGCCTACGGGCGTCACCCCTCAAGGTTTAAGCTCCGACAGACAGGCGATCTATGATATGGTAGTCGCGCGTATGCTCGAAGCCTTTCACCAGGAGTGCGTAAAGGAAGTAACTAAGATCACTATCGAATCCGGCTCTGTGTTTATTGCCAATGGAACAGTGATCCGCTCTGCTGGATGGCGTTCTGTATTGAACGATAAAGACGAAGAGAAAAAGGATGAGGATAACCCTTCGCTGCCTAAGGTGAAAAAAGGGGAGGAGTTGCCGATTCTGCAGAAAGCTTTTCTGGAGAAACAGACCAAACCGAAACCACTGTACAATGAAGCTTCCCTGCTGAAAGCACTGGAAACGTCAGGGAAAGAGATTGAGGACGAGGAATTGCGGTATGCAATGAAAGATAGTGGGCTGGGTACTCCGGCTACAAGGGCTTCGATTATTGAAACGCTGATTACCAGGGAATATATTCTAAGGGAGAAACGGAATTTGGTGCCTACGCATAAAGGGCTGGCGGTATATGATGTGGTGAAGGACCAGAAGATCGCGCAGGCGGAACTGACAGGATCCTGGGAGAAACGTTTGGAAGAGATCCGTTCTGGTGCTTCCGTGAAGGATTTTAAAGCCGAGATTTCTGAATATACCAGATCGATTACGAATGAGCTATTAGCTGCGGGAGCAGGGTTAGCGGAAAAGTTGGCGCCGAAGAAGGAAGATGCGGCTGCGGTTTAAATTGGAGTATTTGCACGGACGGCGCCATTATAAATTTTAATACAGCCTTAATTCTATACCATCAATGATTAAACTTCGCAGTCGCTACTTAACCCACCTTGCACGCCTTCTTTATCAATCATCTCTATAGCTTGCGTCGTACCAGTTGCTTCTTCGTATTCTCCTTTGTCCCCATAAAAATTTATAAAACAAATTAAATGAATAGTCATTTATTTAAAATACTGTTTGATAAATTGTCAGGAATAAATTTAGCAGCTATGGAAAATATGAATAAAACAACGATCGCAGGGATCGATCACATTGGGATCAACGTACCAGATATTGATGCAGCAACCCTTTTTCTTCAGGATGCCTTCGGGGCAGAAGTAATGTATGAATCTTACAGTAAAGAGAAACCGCCTTTAGTGGTTGAGGATGCTGATGCCGCTACTTTGAACATGGCACAGCGATCGGAACTTCATTCCTGTCGCATGATCAAAATAGGCAAAGGGATCAATATAGAGTTATTCGAAATTCATGTAAACGGCCAAAGGGAATCCGTTAGATCCAGTGATCTCGGATTGCAGCATTTTGCCGTTTATACAGATGACATTTCAGGATCGCTGCAAAGGTTCACTTCTGCAGGCGGTAAAGTATTATCTGAGCCAAAGCCGCTATTATTTCCTTTAGAGACCGGGGAAAAGAACTTCTTTTGCTATGGGGTAACACCCTGGGGCAGCACGGTTGAGTTTATAACATATCCTGAAGGTATGCCTTATGAGGATCAAACGAGCTTCAGAAGATGGAAGGCAGGTCAATGATACATTGTACTTCAAGTTCACAAATTAGCATGTTCATAACCTCAACATTCTTGAAATTAACAAAGGCTGCCTTATATTCCTGATGATTCAATATGATCTCATCAAATTGTTGATTTTCATATTCTCGATCATCAACCTTCAACAATTCTTCCTTAATGTTTAGAGATGCGTTTTCGCTCATTTTTAACAAGTTAATTCAATACTACGAAGCTAGGTAAATCCACATAAAACAGACCAAATGGAATGAAAATTAAGAAACTCGTCACTTATATTCTAAGTAATACTGAATGTGATTTGGATTTCTATGATAGTTCTATTCAGCCGCCCTATTTATTAGCAAAGCTATGAAGATAACTAAAGGGACGACAATCGTTGGTAGGATAACTAGAGAGAGATATAGAAGTTTTGTTATAATTCGAGTGTTTTTGAAATTTTGAAAAGCAAATTCTATTGTTTCATGTGTGTTTCTTTGACAGAATACAAACACATATGCATTAGGTATCAGCCCAACAATAACCATGGGGATAAGTGGTAGTCCTATGTGGGCTGATATTAAAACTAGTATTCCACTTAAGATTAATATTACAAAACGTATAGCATTGATAGCCCTAGCAATAAATGTAGTACCAAAAACAAACTCCTGAATTATCATCGCAGCTGATAAGGTATTCAAGAGGAAAACGTCGAAGAAAACTACCTTTTTTCCAATCATGGTTTTGAATAGTTTTCTTGAATTAAACGAAGAATCTGCTGTTCCATATATTCATTAGCCCCAGATATGTCATATATTAGCTAATAATCCCCCAGCAAGTGAAATAGCATCAAAAGCTAAACCTACAACATTATTTGCAATAAACGATGTTGCTTCCTGTTCTATGTTAGCTCAGAGTTATTACATAGGAGCACTTTTGGATCATATTTACCTAACCGCCTTGATTCGGGTATTAAAACCGACACATAGATAGCGGATATGATCTACATCCTGGGCATAGCTTATTTTTAAATCGAGGATACATCTTGCCCTGTCATCATTTTGTTGAGATAATTGTTGCTAAAAAATTGAAGATGTGCCGTCCGGTTTTCCCAATGGAGGAAAGATCTTGGATGTCGAAGCCAAACCACGTAAAGAACCACCTCGCTGTTGCACGACCTGAGTAAAAATCTGTGTCACGGAATGCTACTCGAAATGCACAATGCAGTTAGGCAAAAGCTTTTTAATTTTAGCCTTTTCTCGTTCGCTTAGTTTATTTCTTTCGATGTGAAGTTCCTGCAATTGTTGGAGGTTTGCGATTGTTGATGGGAGAGCCGTTAGCTGATTATTGCCAAGCTCCAAATACAATAGTTTCTTCAGGTTTCCAATTTCATTTGGCAATTCTTCAAGCTTGTTAAAATTCATAATCAGAATCCGAAGGTTCTCAAGATGTCCAATCCTGGGACTTACACTTTCTATTCCATTTGAACTCATCGATAGCTCTTGTAATTGATGTAGTTTAGAAATCACTACTGGGAATGTTTTAAATTGGTTTCCTAGAAGATTAATTGATAAAGTCCTCAATGTTATAGGGGATTTTTCTTGTTTTTAGCGATTTCAAAATGTGCTTTTTGATGCTCTAATCCATTTCCCAAAAATTACATTTCCAGTCTCAAAAATTCCACGATCATTTGACATTACAAAGGCATCTTCGGTACTACCTAACACCGCCGACCTTTTACTACTACGGGAACCCGTAAATAATCTTGAAGCTAAGCTGATATATTTGAGTAATAATAATTTAACTTAGAATCTTAATTAGCGCTTTTTTTTAAAGCCATACAAAACAAACCAATATATGTGGGCGGATAATGAAACCTCGGAAGATTTATTGGGCTTCAAAGTCCATGCAGATCTTCTAATTAATGTCATAAATGACGAAACAGTACTGCCAGTTACAATCGGGGTATTCGGCGACTGGGGAAGCGGTAAATCCAGTGTACTTCAAATTATCAAAAGTGAATTCGACAAAGACGAGCATAAAGATACTTTGTGTATTTACTTCAATGGTTGGACATTCGAAGGATATGATGATGCAAAAGCAGCACTCTTAAATGCTATATTGAAGGAATTGCAGGACAATAAGAAATTGTCAGCAGAGGTCAAAGAGGCAGTTAAGGAAAAAGCTAAAAAACTATGGAAATCAATTGACTGGATGCGTGGTGCAGGAATGATCATGAAAAACATTGCTTTGCCAGCAGTCTCTGCTTATTTCACAGGCGGATTAAGTTTAATCCCTTTAGGCATCCAGAAAATGGCTGAATTCGGTTTAGACAGTCCACAGAAAATGATTGCAAAATTGCAATCTGAGGAAGGATCAGAATTTTTCAAATCATTGCAGAAGACGGAGGAAGAGCAAGAAGATAAAACAAATGCCGTTGCTGACTTCAGATGTGATTTTGATGAATTGCTAAAGGCAACCAACTTTAAAAAATTGGTTGTAATCATTGACGATTTAGATAGATGTACCCCTGACAGAATTATTGATAACCTAGAAGCCGTTAAATTATTTTTAAATGTTGCTAATACCGCATTTGTAATTGGTGCGGATCCCAGGATTGTTAAACACGCTATTGAGTATCGCTATAAACAAAAGGGTAAAATTTCGGAAGGAGATAATGATGACATAGTAAAGGACTATCTTGAAAAATTAATCCAGATACCGTATAACTTGCCACGGCTTTCGGATTCAGAGGTGGAAACTTATATATCACTACTGATCTGTAAGAGGGAATTACCTTCGGATCAATTCAAAAAAATCCACGATTTTTTCCTTGATTTTAGAAAACGTGATCGTTATTCGGTATGCGGATTTGCAGCAATCAAAGAATCAATTGACCCTGAAAACAGGGATAAAATATTAAAAAAACTAGTTTCCATACCAGATTTGGTTCCGATAATAACCCAGACACTTTCAGGCAACCCCCGTCAGATCAAAAGATTTTTAAACACGTTAACATTACGTGAGCGCCTTGCCCAGGTTGCAAATATTTCGGAGTTCAATATGTCTGTATTGGCAAAATTAATGGTGCTTGAATATTCTAACACAGAAATAGCCTTATTCAAGCAATTATATGACTGGCAGGTTGATCAAAAAGGAACACCAAAACAAATGACTGAACTGGAGGAAATCGTAAAAGCAAATCCTGATTACCCCAAGGCAAAAAAGGAGATCGATAAAAATGATGACCTTAAAAACTGGAGTGGTTCAAGACTGGTGAATTGGCTTAAGGTAGAACCATTTCTTTCAGGACAAGATTTGAGTGATTATTTTTGGTTATCTAGGGATAAAATAGCCTCTACTATACCAGGAACATCCCTCATTCCGACCATAGTAAAAAGCTTATATAAAAAATTGGATGCTGAATCAATGCCGATTGCTGTCACCAATAAAATAATAAAGGATGAGGTTTCGGCTCTTTCTGAATTTGAAAAAAATAGCTTCCTAGAATTTTCAGCACAAATGTTAGGGCGAAATCCCAAGAAAAAACGGGGATATGATATTTTTCACGCCATGTTGGATGCAAAATTACCGAGTGCAGAATTATATTACGCGAGAACACTGGAGCTTATGCCAGCTACTGAAATACCTCCAGCTGTGGGAGAAGCTTTAAAAAGGTATGTCACCGTACCTGAACTGAAAGAAACGATTAACAACAAGCTAAAGTCAACTAAATCAGCAGCTGGCACGGCATTCAAAGCAAAATAATGGGAACATCAAAATCTTACTCAGCCTCTATAAAGGGGCAACCACAGTGGGGCAATCTAAGTGGTGCGGTCACAAGCAGTTGCGATGGAAATGTAGTTGCCAGTTCTACGCTTGGAAATATCGTTTCTAAATATGTTTCCGTTATTGGCGGATCTGGAAGAGCAGGTCGTGGCGCTTCAAAGATTGGAGGTAGGGCCGGAATTAGGACAGCGAAAAATATCGGAGCTTTTTTAGGTGCATTCAACAGTTCAGGAGGAAATATCCGCGAAGCATTAACGCAGGTCGGATTACCTGGTCTGGAAAATTTACCGCTCAATGAAGTAATAGATCGCCTCCTTGAACATTGTACAGGACCATCTTCAACATTGGATGATGTTGCAGCTAAAGCAGCCTCTCAAATGATTCTTGAGGAACTTGTTGGTGATGCTCAGACCATTGAAGAATGGCAAGACTATCTAACAAAGGCACTGGATAGTGAAACGCTAGAGGAAGTCATTGAACGCTATTTTGGCTATTACATTTTCGAGCACCTTTCCGTGATGTTCTATGAAAAACTTATTGTAGACAAGGGAAAATCCGAGTGTGAGGGTCTATTCAAGCAGATAAAGGACTATGTCTTTGAAAAAATCAAGAATATGAATAAGACCAACCCCTTAAAGAACATTAATTGGTCCGGCGAAGATGCCGACCGTTTAGTAAAAAATATTCAGGAAGATGTATTAAAAGTATTTGAAGATTATGAAGACTAAAGTAATCATAAGCGATCCCGCTAGAACAGGAGAATTTGCAGATGTAAAACTGTCATTTGAAGACACTTCTGGTGATGTAAGATTGGTTGACCTAAATATTTCATTTCAGACCTTGAAGGATTTTTCAAATGATACCAAATCACTAGCTTTCGATTTTTTCTTCATCTCTGCACTAATTTATGGAATAGATAATTTGTTAGAACGTTACCAGTATTCCATAGATGGGTGGGCAAGGGACATTGAGGTTTGCCTTCCTGTAAATAATGTTCAATCCTGGACTGACAACAAATCCAAAATAGATACATTAGCCACTTTTTTAACGGGCGATTATTGGAATATCAGTTTTGAAGACCTTGGTGATCAGGTTCTTTTTATAGACAAAGCTAAGAGGTGGAAATCAAGAGTTCCGTCGTACGAATTAACGGAATATACCTTTGCTTCACTTTTTTCTGGGGGATTAGACTCTCTGGTCGGGGTAATCGATGGCCTTGGCCGTTTGGCGGCAAATACAAAAGGGTTACTTTTATCTCATTTTGATTCATCTTCTCCAGGAGCAAACAGCGATCAGGTCAGAATTGAAAATTACTTTGGTGGTACCAATGAATTTAAAAATAAATATTCATGGATTCAAAGTGTTGTTGCGCTCAGCAATTCTGACAATAATGGTGATGAATTAAAAAAGGAATCCAGTTTCAGGAGCAGATCACTTTTATTTATCGGAATAGCGATGTTTTGTGTTGAAACTTTGCCACACTGTAATGTATTGACCATTCCAGAGAATGGAACAATTTCTTTGAACTATCCACTGACACCATCCAGAACTAGCACATTAAGTACCCGCACTACTCATCCATTTTACATAAAGCAACTTCAAGAATTAATTAACGCACTGGGTCTGACCACAATTCTCGATAATCCATATCGAGATACCACTAAGGGCGAACTGGTTTCTGAGTGCACAAAACCGTTAATTTTAGCTGCTACTTATCAAATGTCTGTTTCTTGCGGAAAACGGGGAAGGAAAATGCATTGGGATAACAAGGTTGGAACTCATCACTGTGGAATTTGTATGCCCTGCATTTACCGCCGTGCCGCACTTCATAAATTGAATTTAGATAACCAATTGTATGGAATTGATATCTTTACAACGCCAAATGCAATTTTCGACAAGTACGATTTTCCTGCACTATTTGATTTTCTTACCAATAATCATAGCCCCGAACAAATTAAAAGAACACTTTTGGTTTCAGGGTCAATTGATTTCAATGAGCTAGATGCATCTGCATCCTTAGTTGAGCGAGTTAAAATTGAAATTAAACAGTGGATCAGAGATAAAGGCGACGACGATTTGAAAGCATTAGCCGATATTTAATGATAGATACACATTGCCATATTGATCTTTACAGCAAACCAGAAAACATACTTATTGAATGTGAACAAGCAGGTATGACCGTTATAGCAATGACTAATTTGCCTAGTCATTTTCAAATGGGCTATCCGCATGTTCTACCTTTCAAAAGAATACGTCTCGCTCTTGGAATGCATCCCTTACATGCGAAACTTCATCAAAATGAGTTTCCGTTATTTTTAAAAAACCTGCATCGAACATCTTATATTGGAGAGATTGGGTTAGATTTTTCAAGAGTGGGTTTTTCAACTAAGGAAATACAGCTAGCTTCATTTTCCAAAATTTTGACCTGTTTATCAGGTCAGAAAAAAATATTAAGTTTACATTCCAGACGTGCAGAAAAAGAAGTTTTTGAGCACTTGAAGTTAAATAAAATTGGAGCTGCGATTTTTCATTGGTATTCAGGTCCTTTGTCTTTGATCGATAAAATTGCAGATGCCGGTTACTATTTTTCTATTAATCCAGCAATGACTATTTCTGAAAATGGGCAAAAGATCATAAGTAGAATTCCACTGGCTAATATACTAACAGAAACTGATGGGCCGTTTACTGAAATCAATGGAAGACAAACCCGACCTACGGACGTTTCTTTTGTTTATCAACATCTTGCAAAAACATTGGCCAAAACCAATCAGGAAGTTGAGGATATAATATCGGCAAACTTTCAAAGGCTGTTAAATGATATCAAATAGAAAAATTGAAAACTCAATAAGCGCCTTATGAAGGAATCGACAATATCCACTTTGCAGATTGAAGATGGTCTGTACGGCTTCGAACTAAAGCAAGTGCTGTGGAAGCAACAGTTTGATCAACATGAGCAAAAAGACTCACTATTGCTAATCTTAAAAATGCTCAATGTTGACTTGCGGCATTGTGAAGCAAAAGATTTAATAGCCAGATTTGGAGAATTAGAGATAGCTGAATTAATGGACTTAAGTGTTCCTGAGTATATTGAAAACAAGGAGGTTCAAGCCAGGTGGTTAGATTTGCAGATTACGCTAGATAAGAAAAATATCAAGGCGTATGTTATCCCGGCCCGAGAAGCATATATGTCGATCTATGTAATAACTAGGCAGATTGACTACCTGGTCCGTGCCACAGCTCTTGTGAAATATGCCAAAGGCATTTTTAAATCCAAACTGGATGAAATATTTTTAGAAGTGAAATCAGCACTTATGCATTTGGATTCAGCGTACTACCAGCAGCTGGTGTTGACAGAATTGCTTTCTATTTTTGGTGTTAATAAATGCAAAGAGGAGCTTGCTGGTTTTTTTGAAGAAAAGATCACAGGTTTCACTACTGCTTATGATTTTAGGTCCGCTAGGTTTTGCATCAAGTCATTAAACCTAATCAATGCACTGGACGGAAATCAATGCAAAATTCGAATGGCAGAAAATTATGAGTTACAAGGTGATCATGCTGTATCTCAAATGGAACCCCACACTCTTTATCCCAATATTGCTGCGCCTTATTTAAAGGGTTTCAGATTGATTGCATCCGCAAGCAGTTGCGAGGGACTGCGCAACAGATTGGAACATAAAGTAGCACATTTTCTAGTCGAGGACTTTAAAACGGTTCAATTAGGTGGTGTCCGTTTAATCCCCGAGATAGATTTAGATGCCATTTATCTGAAAGTTTTTGAGTTGAATATCAAGGATGCTGGCACGGCGTATTCAAACTTATTGAATCTTCCTATTCTCCCGATGTCTTCTATAGAGGAGTTCGCATGTAAATCGCAAGAAGCTGCTTCCGAAAGGGACGTTTACTTTTCGGCTTATGTAAAGATTACTGAAAAGGGCGCTAAAGTTGCTTCACAGGATCCGAGCGCTGCTCATTTAAGTAATGCCCGCACGTATCTGCGTGAAAAATTAATGGCATACATTTATTTTATTAAAGGGAAGTTGGATGCTTATATTGACTTTAATGAAGCAATGGTGGGCCGGATGTTGACCGATGCAAATAGTTCTTTTGTTCCTGAGGATCGGATCTATAGCTTCGCTATTGGGCTATTGGCAGGATTCAAAAATGACTTTGTCACAGCTGCCCATTTGCTTCTTCCTCAATTAGAAAATAGCCTAAGATATTTAGCCGTTCAGAATGGAATTATTGCGACTACTTATGATAAGGATTTGCAATTTGAGAATCTTCTGGGTGGAGTGTTAAGCAAACTTAGGCCCTTGGCAGATCCAGACATCATTGATGAGTTAAGTAGTTTTCTTGTTGATAACAATAACGTTAATTTCAGGAACGAACTTTTGCATGGAATAATGGCTCCTGCACTTGTCCAAAAATACGGATTGTATGCTTGGTGGTTATGTTTGAAGATAATTATGCAAACGAAGGTCATTTTTCCAAAAGCAAAAATTTAATGCATACGGCTCTTCTGTATGGTTTTAATTGAGAAAGGAGTTCTCAATGGCGTCATTTAGTAATAATGAACTCTAAACTGATAGGTCAGTTTTAAACGGTATTTATGTTCATTAAGAATATCTTTTGCCGAATAACTACCATACTAATCTATTGTGTAAAAAAAGTCAAGGTCGCGGTTTCCGTAAAAGTTAAATGAATCGTAATCAAGTCTGAGTAAGCTGTCGTGATCGTGTTCTACTGGTAATTTGATGCTTTGAACTAGTTTTAATATGGCCAATCTTTATGTTTTCTCCATTTGTATATACCGATTGAAAAGTGTACCATTGTCCAATAAAGTTGTCGCCTGCCAGAAAATTGATTGAGTGAAATATATCTTTTCTGTTCTAATGTCTACCGCAAAAACGAGCACATGGCTACTATATGATAACTCTGTCCAATATAATAACGTACTTTGCTTGATACCACCAACTGTTGGTATGCGATCCTGCCTGATATTGATTTCCTCCGAGCTTTTAACTTGAACCTTTATGTATTTCCCGATCACTTTGTCATCATTTACCATCTCGATTTCGAAATCGATACCATAATCATTTTCTGCGGCACTTCTGAAGATGCCAAGATCACGTAGGTGATAAAGTAAGATTGGAGACGAATCTGATTGCGATTTATGTTGCTTAATTCTTTTCGGAAAATCCACTGATTTAATTGAGATAGTTTAAAATTATAATGTTGAAGACATGTCTGGAGATTTCGCGTAATCCAATTGCCGATTTTTACCAATCGTTTCTACGATTTTCCTCCTCAATGTCTCGCTCTACTGCTGCAAGAATCTCTGTAAACATGGATCTTAGTTTATCATCTATGCTATTTTCAGCAAGCAGCTTCTCAATTCGTTTTTTTTTCTCTAAATCTTGAGGGAAAGCACCAGGCCCGCTCTTAGACCTTGATCCCATATTATAGTAGAAACCGTCTGGAAATATTGACCGGATTTCTTCTTCATTGGCACTATGATCGGAAGCCAGTAAATTTCCTATTTCAAGAAGGATTTTCAAGTGGCTTTCTGTTGGCCCCTCGAAAATGTGCAATAGTTTCGCTAATTCAATGATATAGGCCTTGTCTGCACGATTTCCGTCCACTTTTTCTAATAGTAGCTTATATGCATATTCACTCACGCCTGATGCCGGTTTCAATACATCTATTATCCCTTCAGTATCTTGCCTAAGGCCTTTTATAAAATTGTCTAATAACTGAATAAAATTGTACTCTTTTTTTTCTTGGTCAACGCTTAAATTATTGAATACAAAATCGTAGTATAATCCGGGAAGGCCAGAGTTCGCTTTAAAATAAGCCACTTTTTGGGACAGGTAATCGACAAGTGCATCGAATCCAAAATAATCTTCCAGAAATTTTAAAGGTTCTTGAAAATAATGATCCAAAGGTATGTCGATTGTATTTGCGAATAAAAAATCTTTGATGGCATCGCTATTCGCTGTAACGGCTTCCTTGTCTTCAAATAGAGAATAAAACACTGATTGATAATATGGTTCACCATTATCAATCTTAAATAGTTTTCCAATCAGTTCAAGAGTACGTCCTGGTGCTACAGACAGGTAGTCATCAATTCCATATTTCAAATTATCTATAGCCACTTGATTTTGTTCAGCTAGTATTGTCTCGAAATAATCAAAATCTGTTTCTTTAAGCAGAGACTTATCTCCGTTACGACCATATATCAACATCCATGTTGCTGTTGATTTTGATGCTACATCACCTAAATTCCAGAAATAATCTATTTTTTGGTAAAAATCGTCAAGATCCTTGCTATTGGCTTTCACAAGGTGACTAAAATCGGCCGCCTCTTGAATGCCGTTCGCAATTAAAAAATTCAAAAAATTTATTGCTGCATCCGGAAGAAATTTTATCATGACCGAAGTCAATTCATGCAGATTTTGCAGGCGGTCAGTAGTTGAGGTTCTTCGGATTTCAAGAAGAAGCTTAAAAAATGCCTCTTCACCGCCCAATTCATGTAACAATTCTTGAATCTTGCCAACTGAATGCTCTTTTACATAAAAATAATCATGATCAAGAAAGAGCTGAAATTTCTCCATTGGGGTATCCGCTTTATTAATTGCGGCAATTAAAGCTTTGTATTCGTCCTCAAATTCTGCCTTGATACCACCATGTCGATTAAAAATATCGAGTTTTCTCATTAAGGCTCCACGTTGTTCGACTAGTTCATTTTTTTCAACACTATCTATCAAAAAAGGTATAATGGTTTTGATTTCCTCAGTTTGATCGTATTTGGTTTCATTTGTATCTTTCGGTACGCGCAGGTAATGCAAAATACTTGAAATTTCATCGATTGCTCTTTTCTTTCTTGTATCATCAAGTTTGGGATAAATCGATAGCATTACACTGAGCGATCTTTTTCTGATTTCCCTGATGGTATTATTTTGCGGGACATTTGCTACACCGTATGAAAATTGACCGGTATATGCTTCGTAAAAGGTTTCGAGATTAAAATCGAGTTTTAATAGCAGGTTTAGACCATCTATAATCAGTTCCTGATCCGTATCAGTTAGTATTTCAGCTTTTGCCCTGTTTTCAAGTTCCCGAACTAGAAATTCTTGCCTTTCACAATCTTTTTGGGGCCGGTATCTGAACTCGTAGAAATCATATACGCGATATTTGAATGCTGACATCAACAACTTATTTGGCTCTTTTCTGATTGCGGCATATCTTAACATTAAGTCAAAACCTTTATGAAGAGCAGAGTAACCGTGACTATTTAGCAAAGCAATACTGAAAATCTTATCAATATCTTCATTGACCTCTTTTACATAGCCTGGTGTCCAAAAGTCATCTGGTTCTGGTTGTTTTAGTTCAGATATTGCTGGAAGAATATGTTCTAATGCTGATAGTGCTATGTCGGGTTTTTTATAGGTGAAAGTCAGTAACGTATCTAATCCTTGATGTAATTTTTTCTGGTTATCGTTCTTCGCCTGAACAACTAAATGTGAAACGAAATCTGAAATAATACCCTGTATGATCACCCTTACTTTTTCCGAGTGCTCGATGAGCATGATGTTTTTTACAATACGTTCTTTGAAATCCCCACTCTCGGGATTTTTGAGCCAAATCTTTATTCGGGGTGCACTATCCAGTAAGATAACATCGCTGTATGGGTCAGGCTTTACGGATATCGAATATGATTTACGCTCGATAAAGCCAATCTCGTTGAGTGTTTCAATGATAACTTCTGTTTCCTCATAACTCATTTGATTGAGTTGGCCTACTTGCGTTATTTCCGCTTCGTTATCGATAACAGGTGCCAACAAACTCAAAACCTGAATGGTTTTGTTGATTTTTTCCTTGTCGATATAGGTTTTTTCTGCAACTAAATCGATTGCTTGGGTCTTGAGGTTCAGAACATATTCTGTAAATGACTCGTCCTCAGTCAATTCACCTGAAGAAATGCCTTTTCTCAATGCGTCGGCCATCGCTAAAATAACGATAGGAACACCATTTGACCTATTTGTTAACCCCACAATAGTCTCAGTTTTAAATCCTGGAAGTTGAGATTTAAATAGCGCTTTCGTTTCTTCATACTCTAATCTTGCCAGCTGAATTTTCTCGTGTTTCCGTTGATGCGAAGCGATGCTATTGATAACGTCCCTGTAGGCTGAATTTCGAATAGTTAAAATTACTTTTGCATTCTCATGCCGATTGATGATAGGGATGATCTGGTTAAGTAGTTTAGGATCGGTATGGGCGTCATCGAATAATACAAACGTTTTCTTTCCAGTGCTCAATCCTTCGGCGAAAGCCGCTGCATCAAAGTTTGCGGGAACAAGAACAAATGCCTTCCGCTCATCGTTCCCATCAACGTATCGTTGAAAATATTCAACACATAAACGTGTTTTTCCATACCCACCATCGGCAACTAAGACCAGCACTTTATCAGTTTCACTTGCCGCAAATTCTTCTATCTCTTCAATTTTTTTGTCCCTTCCAAAAAAATCGTTGTGTAGCTGGTAACTCAGATCTTGATTTGATGTGTCAAGTTGGCTGTCGAAAGCCGTTTTGTAAGGCACAAGTAAATCGTGAAACGACGGTAGATCGGTCGCTTTGCCATATTCAGCTTTTAAATGGGCAGCAATTTTTGCAAGCTGTTCTGTACTACAACGTTGTTCAATCTCGCTTTTTAAATTACTGATATTCCATATATTGTCTTTTAAATCGAAAGTGATATTGGGAGCTGGGTCAAGCTTTAGTTCCGTTATTTTTTCAAAAATGTGTTTGTCTATATCCGCTTGCTTCTTGGATGTTTTATAGTCCTTATCAATTATAATATGAAATAGTTGGTCAAAGTCTTCATACTTACCATTGGACAAAAAGGCATCTAGGGTGCGTGTGATTTTGCCGTAGCCCGTTTCAGAGGTGACCTGTACGCCTATTCGCTTTGCTCTTTCCCCAACATCGACAGCGGGATAGTTGATGGCTTGGTATTCTAATCTTTCAAATTTCCCGTCGAAAACTTCGTTTAATATCGGGATTAAAAAACGCTCTGCATGCTTGTTGATGTCAAAATAATTCGTACCGTTCTCAATCCCGACTTGGGCTTCAAACCATGAAAGATATAAACCGATCTGATAAAGGTAATCTTGACTATTCATTGTGATATGGATTTAGTTGGCAGATAAAAATAATGAATAATTATAGCATTAAGATCAGCCGCTTACAAAGCGTTTTAAATATTTTCATTTAAATAGATATTTATCCATGAAGCAAAATATAAGAATCCGTCGTTTGGAATGATATTGTTCTTCCCAACTTCAGCCAACGTTATTGGTGCACCAACGGCTAATAAAGGTTCGTAAAATTTTTCCTGTAATACCAGTTAAAAAAGTTTTTCTGAACCAGTACAAATAATCATCGTGTTAAATCAGGCCAAGTCATAATCAAAGGTCGTCAAAAAGAATACTAACAGCTTGTGAAGGGAAAGAAAATTCAGAGAAGACATGGCACGTAAGGCAACTTTAGTTTTTTCAAAAAAAACCGTAACAAATACGTAACGGAGCAAATTTTGCAGTTTCAAAAATAGTTCGTAAATTGCTTATGTAAGTCGGAAAAGCACATTTTGCGTCATAATAGGGCGGTTAGGCTAGAAGACTCATAATCTTTTGGTCTTTGTTTTCGGCTATAAATAGTCTAAATCAGAGGACTAGCATTGTTGGAGGTCGAAAGTTAAATTGATATCTCACAGTTGTTACATCAGCGCTTTCGCCCCAGATTCCTAATATAGAAGTTCAAATAGCGCGAACTGTCTGCCCCTTAAACCATTGACATTAATTTTCTGTAAACACACTGTTACCCTTGTGTGCTGCCTATTTTTTGTCGTAAATCGTTTATTTTTTTTGTATTTTGTATGTTCGTAATTCGCTATGAAACGATACAAACATTACTCTTTCGACCTTTGGCTTACGCTGATCAAGTCTAACCCAGCATTTAAAA